>Ga0116143_10001027_pt1 | contig 35388 bp, 34 predicted proteins | sample AD_UKC034_MetaG_FD_89745 | JGI IMG/M metagenome (GOLD analysis project Ga0116143, IMG submission 89745) | Active sludge microbial communities of municipal wastewater-treating anaerobic digesters from USA - AD_UKC034_MetaG | ecosystem: Engineered > Bioreactor > Anaerobic > Digestate | place: USA... | reverse complement strand
CTTCCACCGGTGAAACGTCACCTCCGAGCTGTTTGCCTCCTGGCAGATCGCTTGGATGGTTCGCTCGCCACGATCCGCTTCCCGCAATAGCCGTATCTTGTCTTCCGTCGTATACCGTTGGCCGTTCATCGTCTGGTCCTTGCTTCGGCCCAGACTAACACTTCACACGGCCTGAAAAAGCTGCGTCACGTCACCCACCCAAGCCTCACAATTTCTTCGGTTCGCACGCCGGAGAAGGCTTTGATCTCCAATGTTAGTCGTAATGTTGAACTGGTTGCCGCCAGGATTTTGCGGATTTCATCGGGAGTGCAGATACCGTTGCGTTGCAGGACGGCGCTGGCATCGGCTTCGGTGCTGATCTTTTGCCGGGACGGCGAAACCCCGGACGTGGCATGCGGCCGCATGCGCCAGGCTTTTGGGAAGCAAATTCTTTTTCCGGGCGAAAGTGTTGCAAAACTGTGTCAAAACCGAAGCGCGGTGAGAAATCCCTTGATTTGATTGGAGCGGGCGAAGGGAATCGAACCCTCGTGTGCAGCTTGGAAGGCTGCCGTTCTACCATTGAACTACGCCCGCACCGACCCGGTGCGAATCATACCGGGTGCGCTTGCGTTGTCAATGCGCGGTCGTTAGCCTGCTTCTCCGATGAGTTCTCTGCTGATCAAGGGGGGGCGGGTAATTGACCCGGCCAACCGGTTCGATGCGGTTGCCGATGTGTTCATCCGCGACGGGAAGATTGTGGCGGTCGGGGCGGAAGCGGGGACGGAGCCGGGGTCGGGCGCGGAGACGCTGGACGCGCAGGGGTTGGTGGTTTGTCCCGGGTTGATTGATTTGCACGTGCATTTGCGGGAGCCGGGCCAGACGGCGAAGGAAACCATTGCAAGCGGGGCGGCGGCGGCGGCGAAGGGCGGGTTCACCTCGGTCCTCTGCATGCCCAACACGGCGCCGACGATTGACAATGCCGGGACGGTTGCGCTGGTCAGCGCGCGCGCCCGGCGGCAACAGCTGGCCAATGTCTTTGTGGCCGGCGCCATCACCAAGGGCCTTGCCGGCGAGGAACTGGCGCCCATCGGCTCGCTGCAGCGGGCCGGGGTGCTGGCGATCACGGATGACGGGCATTGCGTGCAGAACAACGAGTTGATGCGCCGGGCTTGTGAATATGCCCGGATGTTTGATTTGCCGGTGCTGGATCATTGCCAGGATTACGCGCTGGTGACGACCGGAGTCATGCATGAGGGCGAGTGGAGCACGCGCCTGGGTTTGCAGGGCTGGCCGGCGGCGGGAGAGGAGGTCATCGTGGCGCGGAACATTCTCCTGGCGGAGGTGACGGGCGCGCGGGTGCATTGTCAGCATGTGAGCACGGCGGGCAGCGTGGCGTTGTTGCGCGAGGCGAAACGCCGCGGGTTGCCGATCTCGGGGGAGGCCTGCCCGCACCATTACACTCTGACGGATGCGGCGATTGCGGGCAGCGAATCCTTTTGGGCCCGGGACGGCCGGAGCCTGTTTTCGGCGTTTGGCTGGCCGGAGACGCCTGCCGAACTGCCCGCCTGGCCGAGTTATGACACCCATTTCAAAATGAATCCTCCGCTGCGCTCGGCCCGGGACCGGGAGGCGGTATTGGAGGGGATTGTGGACGGAACAATTGAAATTTTGTGCAGCGATCACGCGCCACACTGTGATTTCGAGAAGGAGGTGGAGTTTGACAGCGCGCCGTTTGGCATCACGGGACTGGAGGTTGAGTTCTCCCTGGCCCTCATGCAGTTGTATCATGCGGGGCGGCTGGGGCTGGCCGAGCTGATCGCGAAGTACACCGTCGCCCCGGCACGTCTGCTGGGGTTGTCCAAGGGGACACTGGCGGTCGGTGCAGATGCCGATGTGACCCTCTTTGATCCGGACCGGGCGTGGGTCTGGCAGCGGAGCGAAACGGCGAGCCAGGCGCAGAACAATCCGTTCTATGGCTGGCGGTTGCGAGGGCGGCCGGTGGCGACGATCGTTGCCGGCCGGCGCACGGACGTTGAACAGAAAGCAGAGCTGGCCGTCTAAGCAGAAGTTGCTAAACTACGGAATGATTATGAAAAAACTTATTTTGGGAACGATCACAGCCCTCGCCCTGACCGGGGTGATGGCGGCGGACGCGGTCAACTGGCTGACGGATGCCGTCAAGGCACAGGCGCAGGCCAAGGCGGAAAACAAGCTGGTGCTGCTGGATTTCACCGGTTCGGATTGGTGCGGTTGGTGCATCAAATTGAACAAGGAGGTCTTTTCGCAACCGGAATTTGCGGACTATGCGAAGCGGAATCTGGTTTGCGTGGAGGTGGATTTCCCGATGAAGAAAAAGCTGAGCGCGGAGCAGAAAAAGGCGAACGATGCACTGGCGGCGAAGTACAACATCAGGGGATATCCAACCATCATCGTGCTTAATGGCGAGGGCAAAAAAGTGGGCGAGCTGGGCTACATGAAAGGCGGACCGAAGAAATTTACGGCGGAACTGGACAAACTGAGGAAGTAATCCAGTGCCTGGTTTCCGCGGCTGGCGACGGGGCCTCGGGCCGGCGCGGTGAGGGGTGTTTTCACAAGCCCGCGACGTCCATCAATCGCGGGTGATTTCGCGCAACGCGTCTTCCAACTGGCGGCGCAACTGTTCCCGTTCGACTGCGGAAGCCTCGCGCGGCACGTGAATCAGCCGTCCCGTGCAGACGTGGCAGCGCGCAAAGGGCAGGGGGATTTGAAAGCGGTCCCAACTGCGCAATTGCAGCTTCCAATTCAGATCGTAGGCGACGGGCAGGATGGGACGTCCGGTCAACTGCGCCAGGGCGACAATGCCTTCCTGCACCGAGTACCGTGGTCCGCGCGGGCCGTCGGGGGTGATGGCCAGATCGCAACCGTTCCCACCCCAGGTGACCAGTTCGCGCAACGCTTGCGGTCCGCGGCGGGAGGAGGAGCCGCGGACCGGCTCCACTTGGAACAACTCCAGCACCCGCGCCAGCAGAGCGCCGTCCTTGCTGGCGCTCACCAGGGCGGCCATGCGGCGGCCCGGCTGCCGGCGTTGCACCAGCCGGGCATACAGACTCAGCACCAGCGCCAGCCGGTTGTGCCAGACGGCGAAAATGACCGGTGTAGCCGAGGCTCCGGACAAATAACCAGCTTGATCGGTGATCCGGACCCGCACGGTGGCGCTCAGGGCGCAAACGGACAACCAGATGAGGCGCGCAAACAATCTCTGCCAGCCATTGGCCTGATGCGGAACGATCACCCCGGAGCGCCGAGGAATGCGCGGCCTGCCCGCAAGGGCATCGAATTCGGAGGGGGCGGCCATCAGGCACCTTTTTTCAAAGCCACCCGGACGAGCGCCTCGATCCCGGCGTTATCGCCCAGCATGGCCAGCGCGGCGCGCACGGATTCATGTGCTTCCGCCGGTTTGAAGCCCAGAGCCATCAAGGCCAGCACCGCGTCGTTGAGCTTTTGCTCCGTGGCGGACAGGCCGTGCCGGGCGCTGGCGGCCTCCCAGGCGCCGGCCGCTCCGATCTTGTCACGCAGTTCCACGACGATGCGCTCGGCGGTCTTCCTGCCCACCCCGGAAATTTGGGAGAGGGCTTTGACGTCGCCCTGCGCCACCGCGCCACGGAACGCAACGGGGTTCATGCCGCTCAAAACATTCAACGCCAGCTTCGGTCCAATGCCGCTGACGGTATTGATCAACATGCGGAACAGCTCCCGTTCCGGAGCGGTCATGAAGCCATAAAGCACCTGGGCGTCCTCGCGCACGACAAGGTGCGTGAGGATTTTGATCTCCGCCCCGGGCGCGGGCAATTTATCGAAGGACGAGAGTGGAATCAGCACGTCATAACCCACGCCATGGACCTCCACGATCACCTGCGTGGGCAGGGCTTCCACCAGTTGGCCGTGAAGAAATGAAATCATTGTGGATCAGTTGGGCACCGGTGCGGCGCACGGCCCGGGCTGCCCGCCGCGCGGGCAGCCGGATGGGATGCGTCCGCCGGCGGCAGGCGGGATGGTTGCAGGAAGGACAAGTCGGGTGCGGGGGACATGGGGCATCTACACCGGCTGGAGAGGCTTCAAGTGGCCCCGGCGACGTTCCAGGTTTTGCGCCTGCGCCAGGGCCAGGGCCAGCGCGTCCGCCGCATCGGCGGATGGCAGCACGGCGAGGCCCAGGAGGCGTTGCACCATTTTGGCAACGGCCAGTTTTTGGGCGGCGCCGTAACCCACAATGGCCTGTTTCACCTTGCGCGGCGCGATTTCGTAAATCTCCAGGCCCGCTTCGGCCAGCGCGGCCAGCGCCGCGCCGCGCGCCTCGCCCATGACAAGGGCGGTTTTCAGATTTTGCGCGAAAAACAATCCTTCGACGGCGCAGACCGTCGGTTGGAACGTCATGGCGACTTCGCGCACGGTTTTCGCTATGTGGGCGAGGCACCGGGAATGCGGCCAGTCCCGCGGACAGACAATGGTGCCGTGCGTCAGCGCGACCGGTTGGGGCGTCCGGGTGGCAATGACCCCGTATCCGGTGCCGCGCAGCGAGGGGTCCAGGCCGAGAATGATCCGGTGCGCGGCGGTTGCCGGCAGCGGCGGCAGCGCGGGGTGTGGCGCGGCGTGGCGCAGCCCGGCGCCTTGGACGCGGGCGGTCATTTCGTTGAATTGGCGGAGAGTAATCCCCACGTCCGCACTGTGCCAATGAATGAAGCCCCGTAAAAGGACAAAACCGTGGATTTTGTACTTTGTGCAACGACGGCGCGCTCCTACTCTGAACGCGCACGTGGCGGGCGCGGTGGAGCCGGGTCTGGCGCAACTCCCCTCACGGCAAAGCATGGCTGATGATCAACAGCAATCTGGTGGGGCGCTGCCGGAGGCGAAACTGAAGATTTATTTCCTGCCCAATCTCCTGACGGCGGGGAACCTCTTCTGCGGGTTTGTCGCCCTGACCAAGATCGTGGAGGCGGATCTGCGGGCCGGGGATTATTCGGCGATCAAAGTGGCGCTGGCCTTCATCCTGGCCGCCTGTGTTTTTGATTTGTTCGACGGTCGCGTGGCGCGGCTGGTGGGCGCGGACAGCCCGTTCGGGCGCGAGTTTGATTCGCTGGCGGATTTGATTTCCTTTGGCGCCGCGCCGGCGTTTCTGGTGCACCGGATTGTGCTCAAGGACGTGTTTGTGAAATACGCGGAGTTGGGGTGGTTTGTGGCCTCGATTTATCTGGTGTGTGGCGCGTTTCGCCTGGCGCGTTTCAACACCCTGGCCGGCGCGCCGGGCGGGGGAGGCGGCCGGGAGTTTCTCGGCTTTCCCATTCCTTCGGCTGCCGCATTGGTGGCCTCGCTGACGCTGTTCATGATCTGGCTGAACGAAATGGGTTTGATGGAAGCGCGGATTACGCACACCCGATGGCGCTATCTGCTGCCGACCCTGATGCTGTTTCTGTCGTGGATGATGGTCAGCCGGGTGAAGTATCCGAGCTTCAAAGTGCTGAACCTGCGCACCACCCGGTCTTTTCCCGGGATGCTGATCGCGATTTTGTTGCTGGGAATCATTGTGGTGACGCGGGGCAAGGCGTTGATGTTCATCCTCCCGCTGTTTTTCACCGCCTATTTGATTTACGGGTTCGTGCGACCACACATCTCGCGGCGCATCCGGCGGGACATCATCGAGGAGGACCTGGAGGATGAGGAGGACCCGCCCGCCCCGGCCTAGGCGACCATCATGCCGGAGCTGCCTCCTTTCCTGGTTGCCGCGTTGACGGGATTTCTCGCCGGCGTCGCGCTGTCCATTCCAGTCGGCCCGGTCAACATCACCATTCTGAACGAAGGCGCGCGCCGGGGATTCAAATGGGCGGCGATGATCGGGATGGGCGCGACGCTGATGGAAATGATTTATTGCGCGATTGCGTTCACCGGGTTTGCCGCCATTTTCGAAAACGGCCTGATCAAGGCGCTGATGGAGGTGTTCAGCTTTGCCTTCATGCTCTTTCTGGGGGTGAAGTTTTTGCTGTCCAAATCCGTGCCCACCATGGCGCGGATGGAGCACCGCATTGAGTTAAAACTCGAACAGCGCCTGCATCCGCACTCGGCGTTCATGACGGGATTCGTGCGCACCCTGGCCAACCCCGGGGTGCTGCTGGGGTGGATCGTGCTCGGGGCGATTTTTATTTCCCGCGGTCTGGTGCGGCCGGATTGGGAGGGCAAACTGGCCTGCCTGGCGGGCGTGACGGCGGGCGTTGGCCTGTGGTTCCTGTGCCTGAGCTGGGCCATCTCCCTGGGGCAGAAAAAATTTACTGACAAGACGCTGCTTAAAATGGAACGTATTTCCGGCGCCTGTCTGGTTGTGTTCGCCTTGTTTCAAGGGGTGTTTCTGGCCATGCGCCTGACCAACCATAGAATGTGACATAAGAAGGGAACAACACCGATGAAAAGCACGTTGGGCATTATTTTTCTGGTTGCCGGGGCGGGTCTGCTGGTCTGGGGCTACCGCGAGGCCCAAACTTTCAAGGGGAGATTGCATCAGACCTTCAGCGGTTCAACTAACAACCGCATTACGTGGATGTATGTGGGTGGTGCGGTTTTGGTGACCGCCGGTGCCGGGCTGGTTTATGCGAGCCGCGGCAAGGGGGGGTGAGCCCCACCGCCTCAGGCTGCTTCCGATTCGGTGGAGACGGCCCCGCCGCCCTCCTTCAGGGCGCTCATGATGGCGTGCCAGGCGAGGATCGCGCATTTCACCCGGGATGGGTACTTGTAAACCCCGGCGAACACGGCCAGCTTGCCGGCGTTCGCGGCGACCTTGCCGGTGGTGATCATATCATGAACTTCGGCAAACATGCGTTCGACGGCGGCTTTGGTTTTGCCCTTGGCGAATTCCGTCAACAAGGAGGCCGAGGCCTTTGAAATGCAGCAGCCCGAACCCACAAAGCTGATGTCGGTGATCGTGTCGGCGTCCATCACCAAGAACAGTTTCAGCTGATCTCCGCAGAGGGGATTGTGTCCCTGGGCCGAACAGGTGGCGGCGGCAATTTCGTGAAAGTTCCGTGGTTTCTTGCAGTGGTCGAGAATGACCTCTTGGTAAAGGTCGTTCAAGTCATCAAACATGGAGGCAGTATAGCCGAGGCAAGACGAAATCCACGAAAGAATTGCTTTGGCGCGGGAAGGAGAGGACGACCGGCAGGGAGACGAAACGCATTGCGCCTCCACCCGTACAAGCCGCAATGACGCCGGCAGAAAGGGGACCATCTGCATCCCGAAAGGCGGGGCACGAAGTGGTTTGGCTCATGGAACTGATGGGGAGCGTTAATGGGGCGTGAATATCTTGTGAAAAAGATGGAGTTTGCCCGGAATTTCAGGCGTTTTTTCGGGCAAATCTCGGTTAATAATTATTTTTTAAAAAAACGCTTGAGCCCCACAATCCGTAGTAGCAACATGCCCGCGTTCCCCAATTAGTTGGGGGATTTTGTTCCAAAAAAGCAGGCCCAAAATTCCGAGGAATTGACTGTGTTTTAAGCCGGATCCGGATTTTTCAGGTTCCTGGAATGATTGGGCATAACGTAGAAAAAGCCATTAATTTTAAGGTATCGAAACATGATTGATGCACGTGAAGATGTTATGACCGCTTCCACGAAATCCACTTACCGCCGCGCGGCTGGTGCGGCGTCCGTTGCGCGTGGGGCACAACCCAAAAAGGCGGCGGCACGCAAGTCACTGCCCATCAAACGTGTCTTCAGTAGCGCCGGGATCAGCCCGTTCGATCAATTGGAATGGGACAAGCGCACGGCCGAGATCACTGATGACAGTGGCAAGGTCATCTTCAAACAGGAAAATGTCGAAGTGCCCAAGTCGTGGTCCGTGCTGGCAACGAAGGTGGTGGTCTCGAAGTATTTCTATGGCGAGCAGAACACGCCCGAACGCGAAACGTCGGTGCGCCAGCTGGTCCATCGCATCACCCGGACGATTGCCGATTGGGGAGTCAAGGACGGATATTTCAGCAAGGCGGATGGCGAGATTTTTTATGACGAACTGACGTGGCTTTGTCTGAACCAGCACGGCGCGTTCAACTCCCCGGTCTGGTTCAATGTCGGGCTGTATCATCAGTACGGCATTGGAAAAAATTCGGACAAAGGCAACTGGGTGTACCATCCGAAGCTCCGGCAGGCGCAACGCGCGTCCACCCAGTACGAATTCCCGCAGTGCAGCGCCTGCTTCATTCAATCGGTGGAAGACAACATGGAAAGCATCATGCACCTGGCCTATGCCGAGGCGATGCTGTTCAAGTTTGGTTCGGGCACCGGCACGGATTTGACGCCGATTCGTTCCGCGCGGGAAAAGCTCAGCGGAGGCGGGCGTCCCAGCGGGCCGATGAGCTTTCTCAAGGTGTACGACCAGGTGGCCAACGTGGTGAAATCCGGCGGCAAGACCCGGCGCGCCGCCAAGATGAACACGCTGCGCGATTGGCACGGCGACATCGAGGAATTCATTGACGCCAAGCAGAAGGAGGAAAAGAAGGCGTGGGCACTGATTGAACAGGGTTACGACGGTTCGTACAACGGCGACGCCTACGGCAGCGTGATGTATCAGAATGAAAATCTTTCCGTCCGCGCCAGTGATGAGTTCATGCACGCGGCGGTGACCGGCCAGGAATGGTGGACGCGCGCCACCACCACCGGCCAGCCGCTCGAAAAGAAGGATGCCAGCCAGCTGCTGGACAAGATCGCCGAAGGCACCTGGATTTGCGGCGACCCGGGCATGCAATATGACGGGGCGATCCAAAAGTGGCATACCTGCAAGGGCACCGAGGCCATTCACTCAACCAATCCCTGCAGCGAGTACGTGTTCCTCAACAACACCGCCTGCAATCTCGCGTCCCTGAACCTGATGAAGTTCAAGCGGGCCGACGGCCGGTTCGACATCGAACGCTTCAAGGCCGCCGTGCGCATCTACATCACCGCCCAGGAGATTCTGGTGGACAACTCCAGCTATCCCACCAAGAACATTGCGGAAAATTCCCACATCTTCCGGACGCTGGGACTCGGGTTTGCCAACCTGGGCTCGCTCTGCATGAGCTATGGTCTGCCGTATGACAGCGACGAAGGGCGCGCCCTGGCGGGGGCAATCACGGCCATCATGACGGGCCACGCCTACGAACAATCCGCGGAAATCGCCGCCATCAGCGGCCCGTTCGCGGGCTATCACGATGCCCGCTGCCCCGGGGTGCCGCATCCGGTGAAAAAGAGCAACGTCGAATCCACGCTGGAGGTGATCCAACTCCATCGGGCCGCGGTGGAGGACATCCATCCGAGCGCGGAGTTCGGGTATTTGAAGGAGGAGGCGCGCCGTTGCTGGGATCGCGCCCTGACCCGCGGCCGGCAAGTGGGCTACCGGAACGCCCAAGTCACCGTCCTCGCGCCCACCGGCACGATTGCGTTCCTCATGGATTGTGATACGACCGGCGTTGAGCCGGACATTGCGCTGGTGAAGTACAAGCTCCTGGCGGGGGGCGGCATGTTGAAAATTGTCAATCGCACGGTGCCCGAAGGCCTGCGGCGACTGGGTTATGACGCCCGCCAAATCGAGGCCATCGTCGGGCACATTGAAAAGTTCGACACCATCGAAGATGTGGAGGAAAACGGCGCAACGGTGGCCAGCGGGCTGAAACCCGGGCATCTTCCGGTTTTCGATTGCGCCTTCAAGGCGTTCCGCGGCAAACGCAGCATCAGTTATCTGGCCCACCTCAAAATGATGGCCGCCGCCCAACCATTCATCAGCGGGGCCATTTCCAAGACGGTGAACATGCCCAATGACTGCACCGTGGCGGATGTGCGCAACACCTATGTGGAAGCCTGGCGGATGGGCCTCAAATGTGTGGCCATCTACCGCGATGGTTCCAAGCGTTCGCAGCCGCTGAACACCAAGCAGACCCGGGAGGGCGAGGATAAAAATGGCGCCGTTTCGTCCGCGGACATGGCGCTGGAGACCCGGGTCAAGGAGTTGGAAAGCGAGATCACCCAGTTGCGGGAGACCGCGGGCAAACCGTTGCGTCGGCGGTTGTCGGAAACGCGCAGCGCCTTGACCCACAAGTTCGACATTGCCGGACATGAGGGCTATCTCACGGTCGGCCTGTTCGAGGACGGCCAGCCCGGCGAATTGTTCATCACCATGGCCAAGGAGGGTTCGACCATTGGCGGGTTGATGGATGGCATTGGCACGTTGACCAGCATGGCGCTGCAATACGGCGTCCCGTTGGAGGCCCTGGTGCGGAAGTTCGCGCATCAGCGTTTTGAGCCGAGCGGCTACACCAAAAATCCGGAAATCCGCAATGCCGCCTCGATCACGGATTACGTCTTCCGCTGGATGGCCATGCAGTTCATTCCCGGCTACCGCGAAGCGAACACGCAGTTGCGCAATCAGCCCGAGCTGGCCATTCCCGGGTTGATCGAGGAGATCAAAAAAAAAGTAAACCGTCCGGTGCCGGATCTGCCGCTCGCGGATGACACCGAGGTGCTTGAGGTCCGGGCGGCCACAGGGAGCCGTGACGGGAGCGCCCCGGCCGGGGAGCGAGTGGTGAAAACCCTGGGTGATTCCGTGAAGCACTTCCAACAGGACGCGCCCACCTGTCCGAACTGCGGGCACATCGCGGTGCGTAATGCCTCGTGTTACAAATGCTTGAATTGCGGCGAGAGCCTCGGCTGCTCGTAGCCGGTTTGCGCCCCCAAACCCGGCCGGAGAGCGAAAGTTCTCCGGCCTTCCAATTTTTCCGGTCTTGCCGGCCGCTCATCCCGCGCCGGCGCCCACCGGTCCGGGACGTCCGCAACCTCAGAACAGCCGGTGCCCCAGCCAGGTGAACAGCGGGGCGAGGACCAGCGCCGGAAGATAATCGGCCAGCGGGACACGGCGGATCTCAAAAATCACCACACCCACGGTGCAGACGATCAAGCCGCCGACGGCGTTAACGGAATTCAACAACTCATGGGCGCGCAGCCAGGGCTGCAGGTAGATGCTGGTGGCCATCGTGATCGTGCCGAAGCATACGAACACCGGCACGGCGGAGACAATCGCCCCGCTGCCAAACATCATGGCAAATCCCATCGCTGCCAGGCCATCCATCAGCGCCTTGATCGCCAGCGGATAAAAATAACCGGGTTGCCCGGCAACCACCGGCAGCGCGTCCTGGATCGCGCCCACCACGCCCAGCGGGGCGGCACAAAACAAAATGGTGCAGGCATTCATGCCGTGGTTGAACCGGTGACGCGCATCCGAGCGGGTGGCCTCGATCAACTGCTTGGCCAGCTGCCCCAGATGGTTCAAGCTGGCCTGCACGCGCAGCCGCCGGCCCAACCAGCTGCCCAGCATCAGCGCCAGACAGGCGATCAAGCCTTGTTGGAGCATCTGCCCCCAACCGCCGTCGAGACTGAGCCAGGTGAGGCGCAGGCCAACGAACATGGCGCCCGTGCCCAGCGCCACCTTGAAGAACATCTGGATCGAAAGCGCCAGCGGCTTCCGAAGCAGCAACCCCAGAAGGCCGCCCAGCACAATGGCGGCCGCGTTGAGAATGGCTCCAATCACGCGCAGACTGAAACATTTTGATGCCGGGTCGAGAAGTCAAAAGTTGCCGTGTGGCCGTGTCCCGGCAATCCACTCTGCGGATCCGTATTTGCATCGCACTGCACTTTTCGCGATACTCCGCGCCCATGAGCAATGCACCTCGGTCGGCGCTGACGCCCTGGTATCGTGGTTTGACGGGGTATCACTGGTTCGTTTTCGCGGTGGCCAGTGCCGCCTGGTTCTTCGACTGTCTGGACCAGCGCCTGTTTTCGCTGGCCCGGATTCCCGCCCTGAAAACGCTGATGACCGACGCTTCGCCCGGGGCGATTCAGGCGGCGGGCAAGGAGGTGACGGCCATCTTCCTCATCGGGTGGGGCATCGGAGGGATCGTTTTTGGCGCGCTGGGGGACCGGTTCGGTCGCGCCAAGATGCTCACCACGACCGTTTTGCTCTACTCGGTTTGCACCGGGCTGACGTTTTTCAGCCATACCTGGATTGATTTCGCGCTGCTCCGCATGCTGACGGGATTGGGGGTGGGTGGTGTGTTCGGGCTGGCCGTGGCCTTGGTGGCGGAAACGGTGCCCGACCATTCCCGCACGGGTGCGCTGGGCATGCTGCAGGTGCTGTCCGCGGGCGGAAACATCTCCGCCGGATTGATCAAGATGTTGATTGATCACCTGGAAGCGGCGGGAACAATCACCGCCGGCGCCGGCTGGCGCTGGGCCTTTCTCGTCGGGGTGCTGCCGGCGTTGCTGGTGGTGTTGATCCAAAAATATCTGAGGGAAACCGATCCCTGGTTGAAACTCAAGGCCGCCGGCCGGCTGCCCACCGGTGGTTTTTTTGCGCCTTATCTTGGCCTGTTGAGTGAGAAGCGCTGGCGCAAAAATCTGCTGGCTGGCGCGGTCATCGCCTCCACAGGCGTGGTGGCCTATTGGGGCATTGGCGAATACGGGGTGGATTTGCAGCGCAACGTGTTCCAGACCTACTACCAAAATCTGGGGCTGCCCCCGGCCGAAATTCAGGCGCGCCTCAGCCGGGCAATCAATATTTCCTACACGCTGTCCATGCTGGGCGCCGCCATCGGCATGTGGGTCTTCACCAAAGTCGCCCAGCATCTCGGCCGCCGGCCGGCGTTCGCCCTGGGCTTCAGTCTCGCCATGGTGGTGACGGTGATGGTGTATTGGAAAATGAAATCGCCGGCGGACGGATATTGGATGCTGCCGCTGATGACCAGCTGCCAGTCGGCGATGTTTGCAGGATTCGCGATTTATCTGCCGGAATTGTTTCCAAGCCGGTTGCGCAGCACGGGAACCTCCTTTTGCTACAATCTCGGCCGGTTTGCGGCGGCGATTGGCAGCTTCTTTTCCGCCACGCTGGCCACCGAAGTGTATGGCAAATTCGGCTCGCCATTGATGGAGCGTTATTCCGCCATGACCATGTGCGCCATTTTCCTGTTTGGCCTGCTGATTTTGCCGTTTGCCCCGGAAACCAAGGGTAAACCGCTGCCGGAAGACTGAGGCGGCCCGGGAGCGCCGGTACGATGCGGAAGGGCATACGCCGGCCTCGCGGCCCCGCATGGTAAACGGCGGCGGCGGGACCGGTTCAGACGCGGAGGAAAATCCGGCGTTGGTGGAGGAAGCGCACTATCCAGAACGCGATAAGCAATCCGCCCAGCGAAATCATCAAATCGCCCGCCCCCCGGGTGAGGTGCGCGTCGAACCACGCTTTGACGTCACCCCCGAACACGCGGGCGGACAACCGGCTGAACGAGCCGCCAAGGAAGTTTTTGATGAGGTAAATGGTGATGGCGTTCATGCCCATCCAGACAAACGGCCGGCACCATTTCTGCAATTTCCAGACGTCCACGATCAGATAAAACGCACCCAGCAGCAGCGCGGAGTAGCCGCCAGCCACCAGGACATAGGACGAGGTCCAGATTTTCTTGATGACGGGAAATTGCAGGCCCCAGATCCACCCGAGGACCGCGCAGAGCAGGCCGCCGCCCAACAGGTAGAGCAGCTTCCGACGGTCCGGCAGATTCTTGTCGCGCAGGATCAATCCGGCAAAGACCCCCAGCAACGCGGTGGCCACGGCAGGGAGCGTGCTCAAAATCCCCTCCGGATCCCAAAACAAATCCCAGCGGCGGCCGGGGAGATATTTGAAGTCAATGTGGTTGGCGAGGTTGTAACCCATTTCGAACTTGCCGGTGACCCGCCGGGTGGTTTCGGCGTACAGGCGTTGCGCGGCAAGCCAGGCCGGATTGTCCCGGGTGGCGGATGGATTGGCCGGGCCCGAGCCGATTTGACGGAACAACTCCGCACTGGCCGGGTCGCCCGCGCGCTCGGCTCTGGCGACGAGGGCGGACTTTTCCAACTGAATGTCACGAATGGGCACGAAGGTCAGCAGGGCCCAATACCCGACCAGGAGGCCGGCGCAGACGGCGATGAGCGCGCGCGGTTTCAAGTAGATGAACAGCAGGCCGGCGGCCGTGTAGGCCAGGGCGATGCGGTTCAACACTCCCATCAAGCGGATGTCCGGCCACGGATTGGTGACGCCGCCCGAGTAGAAAATGCCAATCAAGAACAACAGCACGCCGCGTTTCAAGACGCGCCAGAGGGCGTGCCCGCGGCCTGATTCACTGGTGATTTTGGTGAGCGAAAAGACAATGGCCGCACCCACCATGAAGACGAAGAGCGGAAAAATCAAATCGTAGAAATGAAATCCGGCCCACTCCACATGCTCCAATTGGTCGGCGAGGAAGCGGGTCACGGGGTTGCCGCTCAGACGATTGAGGGCATACACCAGGGAGTCGGCGCCGATGATCCAGAACATGTCGAAGCCGCGGAGGGCGTCGAGGGACATCAGCCGGGTGGATTTGGTCGGGGGAACAGGAGCGTCAGTCATAGAATCCAGGTGAAACAAATCACGGCCACGAGTGCCAGACCCACCAGCCACCAGACCCAGTGGATGCCGCGCGGTCGGAGTGGGCGCGGGCCGAATTCGCGCCGCACAAACTCGTCGTAATGGAAATCTTCCTCGGGCAGGCCCAGATCCGCTGCGGTCGCGCCCTCTGCAGCCTCGGACCAGCCGGTATGTTCGTCCGCCCCGCACTGCGGGCACGCCTTCGCCCGCCGCGGCACGGAGGCCCCGCAATGAGGACAATTTTCCGGTGAACTCATCAATCGCGAAGCAGAAAGTGTGCGTGTGAAGCCGTTAGTTCAAGCCCGATTTCCAGACGGGGCATGAGGGCCGGGTTGCTGGCCTCTGAAACCCGCGCGGGCGCCGTTGCCGCGCCGGGGACCTCCAGAGGCGTCATGGATGCGGTGACGGCACGGGCGGAGGAGCGTCAGGGGGGGGGCTGGGGAAAAACCCGGGAAAGTGCTGAAGACCGGCGGCGCCGCCGGAGGGGTGGAGCCGGGCGCTTCGGAAGCGGTTCAGCTGCGGGCAACGTCCCCGGCGATGCCGGGCTTTTGCAGCAACAGCCGGCCGTCCAGATCGGCCGGGTCCAGGCTCCAACGCCGGGCGAGCTGGGGCACCTTTTCCACGTTGGCTACCAGGTGATCTGCCATGGCCCAATCGTCGCCAGGCGAATTTTCTCCATAAGCGAAGCAATTCATTCCCAGCTCGATCTCGGTATTGGTCTTGACCCCTTGATTCCACAGCGTGTTGCCGGCCCAGGCGTAAGCGCGGCGCACGCGGCCAAATTCCACCTGCACCCAGGCGTGGTGCTGCAGCACCGGGTCGGCTTGAAAAAATTGCACGTGACCGAGTTTGCGCCCGAGCCGCAGGAGAAAACGGTAGCAGGCATCCACATCCTCGTCCGGGACCGGCAATCCCGCACCGAAGACCAGCACCCAACCATTGAAGGCGGGAGCGATGAACAATTTTCCTTCGGAAACCACGCGGTCCGACCAGGGGCACGGCCGCGGATTGCGCAATCCCAATGCGTGTTGTACCTGATGAGGGTCACGGGTGCGAACCGCCAGCCAGCGCGTCGGACGGCGGGTCTGGATCGGGTGGTAGGGCAAAAAGATGAACCGCCCCAGCGGCGGCGCGGAACCATCTCCTTTCGCGGTTGATTGACCCGCCAGCGGCTTGCGGCGACGGCGTTGACCGCGCAGGAAAAGCAACCCGCCCCAGCCGCCCAGCAGCAGCAGCACCGGCAACGTCAACAATGCGACTGTCAGCACGTCCATCGCATTCATCATCACCAGTGTTAACAGAGAATGTTGCGCACGCAACCTTCTTGGGGCGTCCGTACGACGGAGACCCCGGTCATCCGGCTCTTTCCCTCCGCGCGCCCCCGGTGCCACCGGCGGCGCCTCCGCTTCCGGCGCAACAGTTCCGCACCCAGTTCAAGTACCGCTTGGCGCCGGCGGTGATGTTGACCACCACGAACTCGGGTGTGTCGTAGGGGTGTGCATCCAGGATGGCCTGTTGCAGGGCGGGAATGCGGGCGTGGGTGGTTTTGAGCAGCAGCAGGACTTCGACGCTGCATTCCACGCGCCCCTGCCAGACATAATGCGATTCGATCCGTGGCAGCAGGTTGACACAGGCGGCAAGTCGCTTCGCCACCACCCGGCTGGCCAGGCGGCGCGCGGTTTTCAGATCGGGGGCCGTGACGAGGACGAGACGGAATGAGGTCTGAGCCATGCCGCAGACTGGCAGACTTTCCCGCCCGCGTCACGTCCGGCGTGAATTTCCCGCGAATCCGGAGCCGGATGCGGCCGGCGCCGGGCCGCGGGAAGGGCGGTGCGGGTGAATGAAGGCTGTCCGCCGGGGTTATTGCGCCGGGGACGTGGCCGAGAGGGCAACCCCCAGGCTTTTGAAGTGGCTGACCAGCTGTTGCGCCGAGTTCCGCAGGGTGTGGCCGTCGTTGTTGGTTTTGTCGGCCACACTTCGGATGGCCGCCAGCCCTCCAACGGTCAGGTCCGTGCTCAACGCGGTTTGAATGTCTTTCAAATCCTGCATGAACGGCCCAAACGCCTGCTGCATTTCCGTATAGCCGCGTTTCACCTCGGTGAATTTCTGCTGCATTTCCGCGCGCCGCGCCGCGCTGCGCTGCTTGATGTCTTCGTTATGAATGTCGGCCAGCTGCTGGTCCCAGCGCTGGAAGTATTCGTTTCCGGCCTTGCGCATCCCCTCCACGCGTTTGCGCACATCCGCAGCGGTGGCTTCCAGACTCTTGACCGCGGCCGTGAACTTGTTGAAGCCAACGCGGAGATCGCCTTGCGGGTTGTTGATCAACTCGCCCAGACTGCCGAGAACCGCGTCAATCTTGGTTTGTCCGGTGGCGATGCTGTTGGCCGCGTCCAGCAGATCCGAAGCGGTGCGGTCGCCTTTTTTGTAATTTGCGGTCGTACACCCCGCCAGCGTTGCCACCAGCAGCGCCGCGAGGAAGTTTCGCGAGCAGAATTTCAAAGTCATCGTTTTCATAATGTATGGTTGGTGATTTACCAGGGTCGGCGTTTCGTTTGCGGCCGGCCCTTCACAATCGTCGTTCTTTGGGTCGGGCTGCCTTGCCATTCCGGTTGGGTTTGGTTCATACAACGGCTGCGGAAATGGATCAGCAACTCAATCTCGCCGTCATAATTGGGTTTTTCCTTGGGAGAGTAAAGCCGGGATTGGGGTGGCCGAAGGCAATGATCTGAGCCAAAAGTTTTGTTACCGGAGGCGGGGAGACGGGTTTGTGTAACCGGGTTGTTGCGCCAAAAGTCGGTGTTGCCCGACTTGCGCACCGCACCCTGATCCAACAGACCACAGAGCAGGTCCTCCCGCAGCCGCAAGCGGCACGCACCCCGGCAGCCCGCTGCGCCAGGACGCGCGGGGGTCGTTGCAGAACCCCTTTTCCCCGACGCACAAGCTGGTGAAAAAAGCACTGCATCTTCGCCACCGGATTTGGTTTGCGTGGAACGGCGGGCTGCGCAAAAACCGGGGAAAACCACGAACGTGAAACTGCGGCGGCCATCCAGTTGCTGCGCCGTGCCGGAACGTTTGGGGAAGACGAACTCCGCCACCAGCGGCGCGGAGAGGGCGCAGGATGAATCCGCTGCCTTCGGGCGCGCGCTGTGTGCGACAGGGCCGCAGGGTTGTGTGGGCCCGTTCACCTGCTCCAGCAAGTTCTGGGATGGAAGACGAGATTCCGTTATTCCGGCCCCCGCTGCCACGTTCCTTTGACCGGACGATGGCCAGACCGGGACTCCATTGGGGAGCCCGGCTTTCGGCTGCTGGCTGCAAACCGAAAATCGCGACCGTTGCTCTCCACTTAACCGCCCCGCCACCGTTTTGTAAACAACGAGCCTCTCGGCAACTTCGATCCGGGTGGAGCGTTTACCATGGAAAGCACCAGTGGATTTGGACAAGTGGTTATTGCCAAGTGAACCGCACGGCCTGAAGACGGGCAGCCAGGAAACTTATTTTCACCATGATTGTTCTTCTGCGGCTGGCTGCGGCGAGATCGTTAAGTTTCCTCGCCCGGAGCAAGGATGTGGAGGTTGCCCGCCATGTCCACCTCCCGAATAACGGCGGTTGTTGGCGGTTTTCCACCAAATGAAGACCGGATCGCTCCGTCCCGAGCTTATCGACTGTCGGATTTGTGCGTGGTCTTTAAGTGCGTCGAACGCCAGCGCACCGCCAGGTCGGGAAAATCGGTGAAGAGACCGTCAATCCCCGCCTGATTGAACAACACCTCCTCGGCGTCCTCAACCGAGGCGAAGAATTTCGGAAGCTCATCCGCGCGCAGGGTGTAAGGATGCACCACGAGCCCGGCGGCGTGGGCGTGTTTGACGAAGTCGGTGACGACGCGATCCGCGGGGGAGGTGCCGGTGACGATGGCGTGAAGCGAGGGGCCAACGCCGTCCACCGTCTTCGCCGCTTCCGCCAATCCGGCCGGAGTAAACCAGGGGTCCGGCGTGCCGTCCGGGCGCTTGCCCCCCGAGCCGAGCAACAGCAGCAAATTTCCCTTCCAGCCCAGTTCGCCGCGGATGCGCTGGTTTTCGTCTATCTCGAAACACTGCACCCAGCAGGGATCCTGTTTCGTGGCGTAACCGTAGCGTCGCAGGATCGGCAGCACGATGCGGCTGATGTCGTGCCCTTGCCGCCGGTGCCAGGCCGCTTGTTTGATCTCCGGGTAAATGCCCACCCGGCGACCAAGTGTCTTGTTCAATCCGGCGATGAGTTGCAGTTCCTCCTCCAGGGTTGGCACCTTGAACGAAGATTGGCCGAGCGGGAAGCGCTTCGGAAAGACGACTTTGCCGGTCTTCGGATTGGTGCGCTCGTGCGCCTGCAGTTGTTTGATTTCGGCGAGGGTGAAATCGAGCGCGTAATAGTGGCCATCGGCCCGTTTGCGATCCGGAAAGCGTTGCGCCACGTCGGTGGTGGTTTCCAACTGGACATCGTGCATCACCACCGGCACGTCGTCCCTGGTCAGCACCACATCCTGTTCGAGGTAATCCGCGCCCATTTCGTAGGCGAGAGTTTTGGCGGCGAGGGTGTGCTCGGGCAGATAGCCGCTCGCGCCGCGGTGGGCGATCACCAGGGGTTGGGCGGAGCCGGCGGTGAGCGTGAGCGTCACGGTGGCCGTCAGGAGGGGCGACAGCAGTTTCAGCATGGCAGGTTCAGGTGATGAGTTCGGTTGCTGGGTTGGCTGGCGGCGAAATCAGGTGGGGCGGCATGTGGCCGATCATGGCCCGGCCGTCCCGGCATTGGTTTTGCGCTGGTACACCCTGACGTAATCCACCACGAATTCGTCCGGGAAAACGGTGTGTTTGATTTCGTCCGGGTTTGACGGGATTTCCATGCTCAGGATCAGGTATTCCTTGATGTGGGAAATGCCGGCGGTGACCTCGTAGTAGCGGTAACCGTCCACGAGGAACACGTATTTTTCGGGCGTCCACTCCACGGCGAACGTGTGGAAACCTTCGCTCACTCCGGGCCGGTGGCTCTGCATGCCGCGGGTGGTCTGTTGGTGGGGGCCGTAAGCCCAATGCACGTTGTGGGAAACAATGTCCGGCCCGAGCTTCTTGAAAAACTCCATGATGTCAATCTCCGCGCCGTAAACCGCCGGATCCTCCCCGGCGGAGATCAACGGGGACTGAATCCAGAACGCGGCCCAGATGCCGGGAGATTTCTGGAGCTGCGCGCGACATTCAAAGTAGCCGTAGCGCGCCATGAAACGGTTCTCCGTGCCGACGGCTCCGAGCAGGATGCGGCCGTCCTTTTTCAGCGCGCTCAGTTTCAGAAAGCCATTGGTGACGCTGACTGCCTCGGGGGACACGAAGCCCAGGTTACGCGGTCCAACCCCGCGCACCGCCCATTTGGTGGCATCAAGCGTGTTGCCATCAAAATCGTCCTGCCAGACGAGTTCATAACCCATTTCCTCCGGGGTATGGCGCGTGGGCGACATTGGTCCCTGTGGCGGTCGCTGGGCTTGGGCGCTCAACCCCGGGCCCAGCAGAATCGCGACCAGCAACCGGCCGGCCGCCACTACGAAGGGTCGGGAAAAAATATGCGCCGTGAGCATCAGTGATCCTCGTTGGTCAGGCCGTAACCAGTGTCCATCGTCGGGAATGTTTTGCGCAGACTCGACCGAGGTCGAGACAATTTTGCGTCGCGCCGGCAGGCCGGCGGGGACGTGGCCGGTGGACCGGGGGCAGTTCGACAGGAAGAGGGAATCACCTCCTGCGAGAGGCATGGGTGGGCCGGACCAATGGTCCGGCCGGCCTGTGGCCGGACCCGGGCAAGGGGGTGATTGCTCCATGCCCCGCGCCGGCTTAAGCTGCAACGATGGAATTGTCGCTGCCCGTGAGCAGAGCGTTGCTGTATGAATTGCCGTCCATTGTGGAGCGGCTGGAGTTGGGGCGGCTATTTCCGGAAGCACAACCGTTGGAGGTGGAACTGGGTTGTGGCGACGGCTCGTTTCTGGTGGATTACGCGGGGCAGAATCCGGCCACCAATTTTCTGGGCGTGGAACGTTTGCTGGGGCGCATCCGGAAGCTGGAGCGCAAGGGGCGGCGGCGGGGCCGGACCAATCTTTGCGGGGTGCGCATCGAGAGCGCCTATTTTCTCGAATATCTATTGCCACCGCATTGTGTCAGAGCGCTGCACATTTATTTCCCCGATCCGTGGCCCAAGCACAAGCATCGGAAATACCGGCTCATCAACGCACGTTTTCCCACGTTGGCCCATCAAGTCTTGGTTCCGGGCGGGCGGGTTTATTTGCGCACGGATGACGCGGATTATTTCCAGCAAATGCAATCGGTATTTGCCGCAGACCAACGGTTTCATCCCGTGGAGACGTCAGCGGACCTGGCGGCGGTGCGAACGGATTTTGAACGCGATTTCAACGCGCAGGGCATTGTCACGCGGCGGGCGGCGTACGCGCGGGACTGAATCAGACGTCAATCACCGGCCCGCCGCCGTCGCGGCCGGAGGCGCCGGAGGAATGTGGGCGGCGCACCTTGACGGTGGCCCGGGTGCTGCCGGTGGCGAGGTTGAGCAGTAGCGAAACCACGCTGATGATAATCGCGCCGAGCATGGCCCAGCCAAATCCTTCAATGACGAAGTTCATGCCGAATACGCTCATCATGGCTTTCACGAAGTAGAGCAGGCAGGCGTTGATGATGATGGTGAAGAAGCCCAGCGTAAACACCAGCAACGGCAGCGCGAAGAACAGCATCAACGGGCGGATGTAGGCGTTCAGCAGCCCCAGCAGCAGCGCGGCGACAAACACCGGCACCACGCCCGAGCATTCCAAGTGAGGGCGCAAAACCGTGACGGCCACCAGCACGGCAAACGCGTTGATGAGCCAGGTTTTGAAAAATTTTTTCCATTCGGAGTTCATTCGTCCGCCTCGCACCGGAAGGAACATGGGGGAGAATCGGGATGGACACAAGCGACAATCCCGGAAACGGCCGGACTGGCCGGGGCGGGACGTGGAAAAACCTCGCGGCGGCGCGCGCTTGTGCGCATGCTACGGGCGATGAATCTCCGGGTTTTATTCTGGGCCGGCATGGGGTGGGCGACCTGCGCGCTGGGGACGGAAGCGCCGCGCGGGTATTATCGTTTCCCCACGCTGCACCACGACACGATTGTTTTCACGGCGGAAGGGGATTTGTGGCGCGTGGCCTGCAGCGGCGGCGTGGCGCAGCGGATCACTTCCCACCTGGGGACGGAGGCGGACGCCGCCATTTCTCCTGATGGTCAGACCCTGGCCTTCAGCGCCGAGTACGAAGGGCCAACGGAGGTTTACACGATGCCGCTGACGGGGGGATTGCCCGCGCGCCGCACCTTTCATGGCACCACCGCGCGGGTGGTGGGCTGGACGCCGCAGGGCCGGTTGCTGTACACGACCGAAGCGTTTTCCACGCTGCCCAACTGGCAACTGGTCGCGCTGGATCTGTCCACCGGCGCCCGCACGATTGTCCCGCTCGCGCAGGCCAGCCAGGGGGCGTACGACGAGCGCGAGCAGCAATTGTTCTTCACGCGACTGGCGCGACAGAGCAGCAGCACCAAGCGCTACACCGGCGGCACGGCGGAGAATCTTTGGCGCTTCGGCGCGGGGGAGGCGGAGGCGGTGCCGCTGCTGCCCGATTTCCAGGGGCAGAGCCGGAATCCGATGTGGTGGCAGGGGCGCGTGTATTTCGCTGCAGATCTGGATGGCGTGATGAATCTGTGGTCCATGAATCCGGACGGTTCGGACCGGCGCCAGCTCACGCACCACCGCCAGTTTGAGGTGAAGACGCCGGCGCAACAGGGCGGGCGGATCGTGTACCAGCACGGTGGGGATTTGCGGTTGTACGACATTGCCACGGGCCAGGATGCCGTGGTGGACATCCGGCTGGCGTCGGACTTTGACCAGATGCGCGAGCGCTGGGTGAAGCGCCCGCTGGATTTTCTCACCAGCGCCCACGTTTCGCCGGAGGGCGACCGGGTGGTGTTGACGGCGCGCGGCAAGATTTTTGTGGCGCCCGTCGCCTCGGGGCGGTTCATTGAATGGCCGTCGCCGGCGGGCGTGCGTTATCGCGGCGCCCGCTTTATGCCGGACGGCAAAACGTTGCTGGCCTTGTCGGATGAAACCGGGGAGTGGGAATGCTGCCAGCTGCCCGCCAACGGGGTCGGGCCCGCCGAGCCCTTGACCCGGAACGGCACGGTTTACCGCTTCAGCCCGCAGCCCTCACCAGACGGCAAATATCTGGCCTGGTCGGACAAGGATCGCAAGCTGTGGTTGTTCAAAATGAAGGGACGGAAGACGAAATTGATTGCGACCTCGAAACACTCCGGCTTCGATGAGCTTGCGTGGTCGCCGGACAGTCAATGGCTCGCCTATACCGATCCGGCCAGCAATCTGGTGCAGCAGATTCATCTGTATCGCCTGTCCGACGGCACCACGAGCACCGTGACCAGCGATCGGGTGGACAGTTATAGTCCCGCGTTTTCGCCAGATGGCAACTGGCTGTATTTTTTGAGCGACCGGCAATTGCGCTCGTTGGTGACCAGTCCGTGGGGCGCGCGGCAACCCGAACCGTTCTTCACTGAAACCACGAAGATTTACGCGCTGGCGTTAAAGGATGATCTGCGCTGGCCATTTCAACCCCAGGACGAACTGCAATCGGAAAAGAAAGCGGAAAAATCCAGCAAGAGCAAAGCCCCCAAGGTCAATTTGAAGGGCTTGTCAGAGCGGTTGCATGAAGTGCCGGTGGAAGCGGGGAATTATTCGCGTCTGGAAGTGACCGCGAAACATTTGCTGTACGTGGCGCGCGGCGTGGGCTTTGAGGCCAAGCCGCAATTGCTGCAGCTCGCAATCACCAATAACGATCCCAAACCCAAAACGCTCGTGGAAAACCTGGCGAGCTATGAACGGGCCGCGAAAGGAAAGAAGCTGCTGATTCGCAAAGGAGACGCGTTTTATGTGGTGGCGGCGGATAGCAGCGCGCCGGCGAAGTTGGATGAGCGCCTGAAGCTGGATGATTGGACGCTCTCGATTGTTCCCCGCGAAGAATGGCGGCAGATTTACGTGGAATCGTGGCGGATGTTGCGTGATTTCTTCTACGACCGGGGCATGCACGGTGTGGATTGGCCGGCGATGCGCGCGAAATACCAGCCACTGGTGGAACGTGTCAGCGATCGCGCCGAGTTGAGCGATGTAATTTACGATCTCGCAGGCGAATTGTCGGCGTTGCACATTTTCGTCCGTTACGGCGATCAACGGGAAGGGTTGGACAACGTGCGTCCGGCCTCCCTGGGCGCACGGTTGGTGCCGGACGCTGGCGCGGGCGGCTGGCGGATTGAACACATTTACCGTGGCGATCCGGATTATCCCGAGGCGCTTGCGCCGCTCAGCCGGCCGGGTGTGGCGGCGGAGGCGGGAGACCTCATCACCGCCATCAACGGACGCAATCCGTTGGAGGGGGGCAGCCCCGAGCTGCTCCTGCGCCACCAGGCCGGCCAGCAGGTGTTGCTGGAACTCCAGCCCCGGTCCGGAGGCGCGAGACGCCGGGCAATCGTGGTGCCGATTTCCGCCGCGGCGGAGGCGGAGCTGCGCTATACCGAATGGGAACTGACGCGGCGCGAACGGGTGGAGCAGGTGGGGCAGGGGCAGATCGGTTACGTGCATTTGCGGGCCATGGGCGCGAAAGACATTGCCGATTGGGCGAAGGGCTTTTTCCCGGTGTTCAACCGGCCGGGATTGATCATTGACGTGCGCAACAACCGCGGCGGCAACATTGACGCGTGGATTCTGGAAAAGCTCCTGCGCAAAGCCTGGTTCTACTGGCAGCCGCGCGTTGGCGATCCGTATTGGAACATGCACTATGCGTTTCGCGGCCATCTCACGGTGCTGTGCAACGAACGCACCGCCAGCGACGGGGAGGCCTTCAGCGAAGGCATCAAACGGCTAGGGCTGGGCAAGGTCATCGGCACGCGCACTTGGGGCGGGGAAGTCTGGCTTTCCGCACAACGCTGGCTGGTGGACCGCGGCATGGCGACGGCGGCGGAAACGGGCGTGTATGGTCCGGAGGGCGAGTGGTTGATCGAGGGGCACGGCGTGGACCCGGACATCGTCGTGGATAATCTGCCGCATGCCACCTTCAACGGCCAGGATGCGCAATTGGATGCGGCGATCAGCCATCTCCAGGAATTGATCGCGCAGGATCCGCGGCCCGTTCCGCCTCCGCCCCGGTATCCGGATAAATCATTCCGCGCCAAGTAGCCAGCGTTGCTCCAATTATTCGTAGCGCAGTGATTCGATGGGATCGAGCTGGGCGGCCTTGTAGGCGGGATAGGTGCCGAAGAGGATGCCGACGGCCGAGCAGATCACCAGGCCGATCACGATCCAGTCGAGGGGCAGGGCGGGTTGGACTTTGAGCAAATATGCGGTGACGTTGCCGCCGAGGATGCCGAGCAATACCCCGATCGCACCGCCGACTTCGCATAATACCACGGCTTCCACGATGAACTGCGTCATGATGTTACGTTTCTTCGCGCCGATGGCCCGGCGGATGCCGATTTCGCGCGTCCGTTCGGTCACGGACACCAGCATGATGTTCATGATGCCGATGCCTGCCGCCAGCAACGCAATTGCGCTGACCACCGCCACGCCGACACGGGCGGCGAACGTCAGCCCGCGAAATTGCCGGATGAGGGAATCGTTGGAGGAGATTTCAAAGTCGTCCGGCTCGCCCGGCGGCACCTTGCGCGCCACGCGCAGCACGCTGCGAACCTGCTCGACGCAATCGTCGTAACCGGCCTGGTTCCGGGCTTGCACCAGCAGCGTCAAACTGCGCCAGGTGTTGCCGCCATAACGGTTCAAACCCAGGGTGATCGGCACGGCCACGAAATTGTCCTGTCCCTCCCCCATGCGGGTGCTGGCTTCCAAAACCCCCACCACGACATGCGTCACCCCGTCGAACTTGATCGTCTGGCCGACCGCGTGGCCGCGGGGGAACAGTTTCCGCGCCAGCTTGTTCCCCAGCAAACACACAAACCGCGCCGCCTCCACATCCGCCGCCTGCAAGCTGCGGCCGGTCGCGAGGTCCAAGCCCTTGCACGCCAGCGCTTCCGGGGTCACGCCCAACAGCGTCACGTCGGGATCGGTGGTGACGAACCGCGAGGCCGCCTCGGCCTGCCGGAATTCCGCCTCCGCGCCCACCGCCGTGGCCAGGGTGGCGCGTTCCTGCAGCACGCGCAGATGCTGCAACGTCAACGGTTGGCGGCGGCGGAACTTTTCCCAGCCTTGCGGTCCTTCAAAGGAAAGGGTCGGCCACTTGTCCACCGTGAACGTGTGCGCACCCAATCCGCTTAACTCGCGTTCGATGTTGCTTTGCAGCACACGCATGGCGGTCATTGTTACAATGATCGAAAACACGCCCACGACGACGCCAAGCAGGGTCAGAGTCGCGCGTAATTTGTGGGCGGCCAGGGCGCTCAGGGCCATCACGAAGCTCTCCCGCACTTCGTCGAACCACAGGGTGGAACGCCGTTTTTTCATGCGGCAAGGACCGGGGTGAAAGCTGGGTCGCCCGCAGGAAAAGTCGCGTCGGTTCGGAATCGCGCGGCGGACGTGTTCAGCCGGGCCGGGCTTGGTGATTTTGTTGGCGCATTCATTCGCTTCTCAAGGCGTCCACCGGATTCATGCGGGCGGCGCGCCAGGCGGGGAGAAAACCGGCGAGGATGCCGGTCAGCGCGGAAACGCCAAGCGCCAGCGCGGCAATGGGCAGCGACAAGGTGGCGGGAAAAAAACGGGCAATACCCCAGGTGATGAGCGTCGCCAGCCCGAGGCCGATCAGTCCGCCCAGCAGACAAATGACTGCGGCTTCAATCAGGAATTGAATCAAGATGGCGCGACGTTTGGCGCCTACGGCTTTGCGGACGCCGATTTCGCGGGTGCGCTCCGTGACCGAAACGAACATGATGTTCATGATGCCAATGCCGCCCACGAACAGTGACAAACCGGTGATGAACAGGCCCACGCCGCCAATGATTCGGGAGACCTGGGTGAACTTCTGAATGAATGCTTCGAGCGAATTGACGGAGAAATCGTCCGGGTCCGTGGGCGGCAGCCGCCGCACGTGGCGCATGACCGCGCGCACCTCCTCCCGGGCGTCTTCCAGGTGCGCCAATCCGCCAACCTTGACGGCAATCCGGATGCCGGGAAAGAACGTGAACCCGCGTCCCATCAGCGTGACCGGAATGTGCGCGGTGTTGTCGAGGTTTTCAATGCCCAGAAACTTGCCTTTTTTTTCCAGCACTCCGATGACTTCGAAGGCCATGTCGTCAATGCGCACCCGGCGGCCCACTGCCTGGCCGTGCGGGAAAAAGTTGCGGGCCACGTCGGCGCCCAGCACGCAAACCGGCCGGTGGCCCTCCACTTCGGCGGCCGTGAAATAGCGGCCTGCCGAAAAGCTCAGATCATCGGTGACCACGGCGGTCTCGGTGTTGCCCACCAGGAACACGCCGGTGGCGACGTTATGGCCGTAGCGCAGGGTGCGCACGCCCACGGACTGCAAATTGACGTGCCAGTGGGGATTGGCCTTGCGGATGAAGGCGTGTCCGTCCGCCAGGTAAATCTCCCGTCGTTTGAGCAGCTTCCACCAGGGCTCCTCATTGAACCACGGCCATTTCTGGATGAAGAACACGTCCGTGCCGACGGCCGAAACGCTGGTGAGGAAGGCCGCGTTCAAGCCGCGAATCGCCGCGCCCATCAGGGTCACGGTGACGATGCCGATGATGATTCCCAAAGTGGTCAACACGGCGCGCAACTTGTTCGCTCCGATCGCATCCCAGGCAATGCGCAACCCCTCAACCATCTCGAGTAGTAATTTCATGACGGGCCGAACGTGATTTCGCACTGTTGCCGTTGCGTCGGGGGAAATGTTGGTCGGGAGTTCATTGGGAAATGATGGCGGCGCACCAGGTCATGATTTGCGTTCCAGCCGTTCGTCGCTCGCGATCAATCCGTCCCGAATGCGAAGGATGCGCCGCGCTTGACGAGCAATATCCTCCTCGTGAGTGACCAGAATAATGGTGTTGCCCTTTTGGGCGAGTTCCTCGAACAACGCCATGATTTCCTCGCCGGTCTTCGAGTCGAGGTTGCCAGTAGGTTCGTCCGCCAGCAGGATGGACGGCTGGTTCACCAGCGCGCGGGCCACCGCCACACGCTGGCGCTGGCCGCCGGAGAGTTCGTTGGGGCGGTGATGCACCCGGTCCCCCAGGCCGACTTGCTGGAGTGCGGTCAGGGCGGTTTGCCGGCGTTCGTCCGCGTGGACGCCCGCGTAGATCAGCGGCAGTTCGACATTGTGCAGGGCGTTCGACCGCGGCAGCAGGTTGAAAGTTTGAAACACGAAGCCGATCTCGCGGTTGCGCACCTCGGCCAGTTCGTTGTCGTCCATCTCGCTGACGTCGGTGCCGTTGAGTTCGTAGCGACCCGAGGTTGGCGAGTCCAGGCAGCCGAGCACGTTCATCAGCGTGGATTTTCCCGAACCGGACGGGCCCATGATTGCGACGTACTCGCCGCGCTGAATCTCCAGTGAAACCTCGCGCAAGGCGTGAATGGTTTCCGTCCCCATTTGATAGCGGCGCGAAATATTCTGCAGACGGATGAGGCTCATTCGGGCGAAGCGGGTGGTTCGCAACCGGGATATTGGACAATCAACCCAGTCCGCCGGCGACGAGAACTGCCATGACCCTCACTGTGCCGGGCGCGTGCCGTCATGGCTTTTCCTGGTCTCCTTCGGAGTCCGGTTTGCCGATGCGAATTTTTTTGCCGTCCTCCAGCTCGCGGTTGATGGCCTTGTAACCGCCCGACACGATTTCCATGCCTTCCGTCAATCCCTCGGTGATTTCCCAGTGGTCCTCATCGCTGATTCCAATTTTCACGGGCGCCATTTTCACGTGGTCTCCTTCCCGGACGAAGACCACCGAGACGGGTTTGGGGGACTCCTTCGCTTTGCGACCGCTTTTCGTGGCGTCGGGGGCGGCGACGGGATTCTGCTCCGGCCCCTTGGGGATGCGGGCGGCCACACTGGCAATCGGCACGGTCAACACGTTGGTGCGGTAGCGGGTTTCCACGTAGGCGGTCACGGACATGCCCGGTCGAAATGCGGCCTTGTCCTGAATGCGGATTTTCACCTCGAACTTGGTGGCTTCTTGGCTGGTATTGCCGAGTGCGCTGGTTTTCGACGAATTGGCGATCTCGGAGACCTGTCCCCAAAACCGGCGGTCCTTGAACGCATCCACCTCGAGTTGCGCCTTCTGTCCGGGACGGAGCAGGACGATGTCCGTTTCACCGATGTCCACCCGCGCCTCCATGTCGTTGAGATCGGCCACGGTCATGATTTCCGTGCCCGCCATCATGGTGTTGCCCGCCACGCGCTCGCCGACCTCGAGGTTCAGCTTGCTGACCGTGCCGGTGATGGGCGAATCAATGGTGGTTTTAGCCAGTTCCTCTTCGGCTCGCGCCAGTGAGGCCTTGGCTACATCGGCCTGATGTTGGGCCGATTCGACCTGCGCCTGCGCGATCTCGAGTGCGGTCTTGAATTCGAGGAAGGTCGAATCCGAGATCAGTTGCGAGTGGAACAGGTCCTCATTGCGCTGGGCTTCCAATTCGGCCTTGGCGAGGTTGGCCTGCGCCAGTTTCAAGCTGGAGAGGGACGATTGATACGCCGCCTCGGACGAGCGTTGTTGCGCTTGATAAACGTCGGGTTTGATCCGCACCAGCAAATCGCCGCGCTTGACGCTCTGGCCTTCCTTGACCGCAAGCTCAATGATTTCACCGCTGACCTCGGCGCTGATTTTTACCTGCACCACAGGTTGGATGCGCCCGTTGGCCACCACGATCTCCGTCAGATTGCGCCGCACCACTTTTTCGGTCTGCACGGTGATGGGCGCTTCACGGCGCTTGTAGATGACGGCCACGGCCAGTGCCGCCACCACCACGACGATGAGTGCGATGACGATTGGCTTGCGGCCCTTTTTGGTGTTTGCCATGTACGGTCTTCGTTTACGCGACGATCCGGTCCGCGGGTGGAGGATGCCCGCAGCCGGGCTCCGGAAACGGGCGCGGCCACGCCACCGCAGCGTCCGGAATGGTCCCCGAAAAATCCATGCGCCGAACTGTAGCAGTTCACGGCAAAAGTCCAAGTGGGATTGGCGGGACCCGCGCGGCCGCACACTTCCGGAAAGCGTTCCGGGATTGCTGAATGCCGCGTTTCGCCGCAGGATGAGGCGCGATGAGCAAACACGCCCCCGTGACCACCAGGCGGCCGGCCTGGCCTCCGGTTTTGCAGGTATCCCAACTCCGGGTTCGCCGTGGCCGAACCACCATTTTGCGTGAAATCAACTGGCGGGTGAACCGCCGCGAACATTGGGTCATCCTCGGCGCCAATGGTTCAGGCAAAACCTCCCTGCTCAGCGCGTTGACGGGTTATTTGATGCCCACCAGCGGGACCATTTCCGTGCTGGGTGAAACTTACGGGGAAACGGACTGGCGCGAATTGCGGAAACGGATCGGCCTGGTCAGTTCGGCCTTGCGGCAGCGGATGGCGGATACCGAGCCGGCGTTGGAGAGTGTGGTCGGCGGCCGGTACGCCATGATTGATTTTTGGGGGCAACCAACGCCCGCCGACCGCCGGGCCGCCCGGCACTGGCTGCGCCAGGTGGGCGGTGCGCGGCTGGCGGATCGGCCGTGGGGTGTTTTATCGCAGGGTGAACGGCAGCGGATTCTCATTGCGCGCGCCTTGATGGCGCGGCCGGCTCTGTTGATTCTGGACGAACCGTGCGCAGGTTTGGATCCGACGGCCCGCGAGCGTTTCCTGCAGTTCCTGCAACGACTCGGCCGGCAGCCCGGCGCGCCGGCGCTGGTGCTCGTGACCCATCATGTGGAGGAAATCATGCCGGTCTTCTCGCATGTATTGTTGTTGCACCGGGGCGGGGTTTTGGCGGCCGGCCGGAAGCCGGCGGTGCTCACCCGGCCGGCGCTGGCGGAGGCGTTTGGCGTCCCGGTGCTGCTCACGCGGTATGCCGGGCGCTGGCACCTGCAGGTGCGGCCGCCCCGCCGTCTCGTTGTTTGAATCGTCCTGAACTTGGCACTTGGAAGTTCCCGGGTGACGCCCTATAAATCTGCCATGCCAAGTTTACTGGCCCAGGGTGGTTTGCAGCCCTCGCTGTTGATGTTCGCCAGTGCGCCGGATGCCGCCTCGGTGGCGCACAAAATGACCATGCCCAATCTGCTGGCCGACGGCGGGCCCATGTTGTGGGTGATCCTGTTCGCCGGTGCGGCCGGACTGGTCGTGTTCATTGAGCGCGCCCTGCATTGTCATCGCGCGCAGATCAATTCCGCCGAATTCCTCAACGGCGTCCGCACGGTCATCAAGCGGAACAATCTGGTGGAGGCGATTTCCATTTGCGACGCCACTCCCGGTCCGGTGGCGCGGCTGGTGAAGACCGCCATTCTCAACCGGGATTTTGGTCGCGAGCGGGTGCGCGAATCCCTGGAGGAAACCGGGCTGAGCGAAGTGCCGCGTCTGGAGAAACACCTGGACCTGCTGGCCACCATTGCGCAGCTTGCGCCGTTGCTCGGGTTGTTGGGCACGGTGCTCGGGTTCATCAAGACGTTTGCCACGCTGCAAAGTCAGGCGCTGTACGCCAACAGCAATTTGATGGCCGCGGGTGTTGGCCAGGCGCTCATTTGTTGCGCCGCCGGCCTGGCGGTCGCAATCCCGATCCATGCCGGCTACAACTATCTGGTCAGCCGCGTCAACGCCATCGTCACGGACATGGAACGCACGGCCAACGAGATCGTGAACATCGTCACGGAAAACGGATCGGACCGACAACCATGAAATTTCCGCGGCGCCGACGTTTGTTGCGCAATCCGTTCGACGCAACGGCTTACGCCGCCGTGTTCTTTTTGCTGGTGATTTTTGTCCTGCTCAGTTCCCGCCTTTACACCCCGGGCATCAAAATCCATCTGCCCGCCGCGGCGGATCTGCCGGGGACGGACCGGCCAACCCTCACCGTGGCCATGGATGAGTTCGGCCGGTATTTTTTTCAAAATCAATTGATTGAGGCGGCCGCCTTGCAGCAATCCCTGCAGCGGGCCAGCCAGCAGTCGGCCGAGCCCCTGACGTTGATCATCCTGCTGGATGAAGCAGTGCGCTACAAAAATGTGCAGGCGTTGCAGTTGTTGGCGCGGGCCGCGGGCATCCACGATTCGCTCATTGCCACCACGCCGCCCGCCGGCAGCCCGACCCCATGACCTCATCCGTCACTGCTCCCACGGGCTTTCCCCGGCCGCCGGCGGTGGCGGAAGCAGCCTGGTCGCCGTGGCGCTGGATGCTGGCCTTGATCCTGGCCTTCGTGGGCCATGTCGCGCTGATTTTCATCTTCGGCCGCCACGAACCCATCTCTCCGCGTCCAGTCAAAAACGCGGTGCAGGCCGGCGTGATTCTGCAGCGTACCGAACTGATGGATTTGCAGGACCCGATGGTGTTTGCCGGCCCGCACCCGCGCGGTTTTGCCGCCAGCACCTGGCTCGCCATGCCGACGGTGCCGCTCCCCAGCTTCCGCTGGACCGATGGTCCGCACTTTCTTGCCCTGGCGGCGGAGCAATTGGGAGTCTCCTTCTCGATGCAGGCTGTAGCGCCTCCCGCTGACCTGTCGCGCCGGTCGCCAAGCCCGCCGCCCGACTTTGCGGTTCTGCTTCCTCCCGCTCCGCCCGCGCCACCGACCCAAAGCGTGGTGCGGATCACCGGGGCTTTGGCGGGCTGGCCTCTGGTGGCCGACTGGCCCTTGCTGCCGGTCCAGTCCAGTCCTGAAAGCCTCACCAATTCCGTGGTGCAGGTGGTGGTGGATGAAGCCGGACGCGTGTTTTCCGCCGTCCTGCTGCCACCCGGGAGTGGTTCGGTGGAGGCGGATCAACAGGCCCTCAGACTGGCCCATGCGGCGCGTTTCACCCCGCCGCCCGGCCAGCCGGCGATCCAGTTTGGCAGGATCATTTTTCAGTGGCAAAGCCGCGCCCCGGCCACGGGCACAACGCCTCCGCCATGACTGCTGCGGCGCTCATTTTCAGCTATGTGACCCTGTGGTTGGGCGGTCTGGTGGCCTTGACGGTTTATACGGAATTCCGGGGGCGCAAATTTCGACCGGCGGTGCGTGAAGACCGCATTTTTCGCTGCACTCATTGCGGCCTGGTTTACACCGATGATCCCGATGTGGACCGATCCCGCTGCAGTCAATGCGGCAAACTAAACGACGCCATCAAATTTTAGTGGCCCCGACGATTCTCCCCGGGCCGGTCTGCGAGTGGCGGGACGGTGCTTCCGTGGGCGTTCGGCTTCACCTGCCCGGGAGCGCGAAGCCGCCAGGGCCGGTCGCGGGCATCGTTAGGTGCCGGGGTGGTCGCCGAAGCAGGTCCCGACGCTGCGAGCACTCGTGATCCAGGAATGATCTGGCGGCACCAGTTTGAGCCGCCCGGCGACATCCGCGATGGGGACGGCCCGGGTGTCATCTCCCCGCGAGGCCACCATCATGCCGAACTGGCCTTGCTGAATCAGCCGGACGGCGGCCGCGCCGAGCCGCGTGGCGAGCAGGCGGTCCGCAGAGGTGGGTGTGCCGCCGCGTTGCACATAACCCAGGATCGTCACGCGCGCCTCCAGATGGGTCAGTGCTTCGAGCTGCCTGGCCAGACGCAGGGTGTGTCCCGCGTGCGCCTCCTGCAGCTGCAGCAGCTCTGCCTTGGCCAGGCGTTTTTCGGTTTTGTTTTTGGCCTGCTTTTTATGCCGCACCACGGCGGCGACACGCGCGGCTTCCCGCATGGGCAGGGCGCCCTCCGCCACGGCCACGATGCTGAAGTTGGTGCCGTATTGTTTGCGCCTGCGGATGGCGGCGGCGACGTTGTGCACGTCGTAGGGAATTTCTGGAATCAAAATCACATCCGCACCGCCGGCAATTCCCGCCCCCAGGGCCAGCCAGCCGGCGCGGTGGCCCATGATTTCCGCGATGATGATGCGGTGATGGCTGTGGGCCGTGCTGTGCAGGCGATCAATCGCCGTGGTGGCGATGTCCAGCGCGGTGTCGAAGCCGATGGCCGTGTCGGTCAGAACCACGTCGTTGTCAATGGTCTTGGGGATCGTGACGATGTTCAACCCCGCTTCAATCAGGCGCAGCACGTTCTTATGCGTGCCGCCGCCCCCCAGGCAGACCAGGGCGTCCAGTTTTAATTTGCGGTAGTTGCGGGCAATGGTGCTGCGCATGTCCCGAATGCGGCCGTTCATTTCCATGGCCTGCGGCTTGTCGCGTCCCGTGCCGAGCACCGTCCCGCCGACGGTGAGAATCCCCGCCAGACTGCGCTTGTCCAGTTTGATGGTCAGATTCTCGGCCAGCCCGCGAAACCCGTCGCGGATGCCGACAATTTCCATGCCGGCGTCCAGGGCGGCCTTGCCCGCGCCGCGGATCGCCGCATTCAGGCCGGGACTGTCGCCGCCGGCGGTCAAGATTCCGACTCGTGTTTTGCTCATGGATTCAGGTTGTTGCACCCGTGGAGCCGGGCGGAGGCCGGAACACCGTCCGCGCCGGCCCGTCGCCCCGGCTGCACTGACGGCCTTTGCTTATCAATTTGGGGGATCGAGGTGAAGTCCGTTTTCAGCGTGGGTTGCGTTTGGCGATGTTTCGTCTAAAGTATGCGCGATTGAGAGTTAACCAAGTGAATTAAGACGCCATGTTTTTTGACCCTCTATATTTCATTTTCATGCTGCCAGCGATGCTGATTGGCCTCTGGGCGCAATTCAAGCTGACGGCCGCCTATGGTCGTTATAGCCGCGAGGGGCTGGCTTCCGGGGTGACGGGCGCCGAGGCGGCGCGGGAAATTCTGGATCGCGCGGGGTTGCAGAATGTGCCTGTGGAAGAGGTGCCGGGACATTTGACCGATCATTATGACCCGGCCAAACGCGCCCTGCGGTTGTCGAGCGGCAACTTTCGCGGGGCCTCGGTTGCGGCGGTGGGTGTGGCGGCGCATGAGGCCGGTCATGCCCTGCAACACCAGGTCGGGTACGCGCCCATGCGCCTGCGCGCCGCCCTGGTGCCGGCCACCCGCTTCGCCAGTTACGCTTGGATCGTGTTGATCATGATCGGATTTTTCCTGCAAATGACCAAGCTGATCTACGTCGGCATCGGCCTGTTCAGCATCATGATGCTGTTTCAGTTGGTGACGCTGCCCGTGGAATTTGACGCCAGCCGCCGGGCCCGGGTGGAACTGTTGCGCCTGGGGATTGTGCGCTCCGAAGAAAGTCCCGGCGTCAGCCAGGTTCTGAACGCGGCAGGTTTGACCTACGTGGCCGCGTTGGTCAGTTCCGTCATGCAACTTCTGTATTTTCTGAGCCTCGCGCGCGGTCGGGATTGACGCTGGGGGTTTTTGGCTTGGGAGCCGCCTCCATCCCGCAACCGGGCGGTGCCGGCGGCGTCAGCAGCCGGGTCACCCAACTCCGGACCGGCGACCACCGTCGGCCGGGACGGAAACCCGGCCCGGCCCGGTGCCGCACGGAGGCGCAGGCGGCCTGTTTTTGAGGAAGGCCATGCTTGATGGGTTTCCCGTGGAGGTGACGTGAACATCGGGGCAGGTTGGATTAGCCCCCCCGGGTCGGAGTGTCCGGGTTGACGCACGTTTGACATCTGCGGGAGTGGCCCGGATGGTCAGGCACAACGCGATGCGGATCGGCCCGCTCCGGCCCGCTCCGGCGCGAGGAGGTATCTCAAGCAAACGCGCACCGTCTCGATCCGGTCAAGGCAGCAAGCGAAGCAGGAAAGCCGGTCTCTGCACGAACTTTCCGAAGAAAAAATGGTCGGGGCGGTGAGATTTGAATCTAAAACGGT
>Ga0116143_10001023_pt1 | contig 35470 bp, 24 predicted proteins | sample AD_UKC034_MetaG_FD_89745 | JGI IMG/M metagenome (GOLD analysis project Ga0116143, IMG submission 89745) | Active sludge microbial communities of municipal wastewater-treating anaerobic digesters from USA - AD_UKC034_MetaG | ecosystem: Engineered > Bioreactor > Anaerobic > Digestate | place: USA... | reverse complement strand
CAGGCGTCAATTCTACGACAAGTTTACGTTTGCCATGATGACCAGCTGAATTGCCAATTTCTATCGGGCGTATTGACGAAGCAAACATGGTGGGAGTATCTTTTTGGAGGCAAAGACTCAGATTAAGTCGCATACGAAGAGGATAATCATGACCGGAACACTATCAGAATACGGCGATATCGGCGTGGTTTATGCATGGTTGCTGACCGATCAGGAAGCCGCAGAAAAGATGCAGAGAGAGCTGTGGTCGGTTTATAATCACCCTTACGGCGGCGGTGATTTTTCTGAATGCCTGAAAGATATGATTCCTTATGTGTTTCGTATTTTTTCGCATCTGGTCGCAGATTGTGACGATTTTGTCGCGCTGGCCAGGCGTATGCCTGATATTCTCAAGTCGTTGCCCTACGAAAGTTCTGGCCATCTCGATGGTACCGACTACGATTTCGCTACGACAAAACTGCAGCAGCGCGCCATGCAGGCAAAAACCGCCGCAGAATTTGTGGCCGGTTCCTCAAAAAAACCTGTGGTCACCGCTGTGGAAACTGTAGAAGCGTCTTCGCAGGCGGATATGACTGCCTGGCAGAGCGGATTCGCAGCAGAAATAGAAGAACTCGAGCAGCTTGGGCTGTATCTTGCCGATGAATCCGGCAACGATCTCAGCGGAAAAATCTTGCAGCGCTACTCGCACAAGCTTTTATCAGTAGCTCATCAGCGGCCTGATCTGCAGCATCTTGTCGCGGTATTACGTGACGCTGCTGACTGGCACAAAATGTCAGGCGATTACAAGTGGCCGGTCCGGGTTCTTGAACAGGCTGTCGAGGCAATGCCCGACCCGGCGACACAGCTCAAACAGCTTTTTCCCGAAGACTCCGTTCCGGTGAAAATACTTGCCGGCAGCCCGTCGCTCTGTCTTCGTTTACTGGCCATGCCCGACTCAGGTCTGCTCAGACGGGTCAGAATACAGTTGCCGGTTCTTGCACCTTTGTTGAGCAGTGAGCGGGCGGTGGCCGCCTTTGTCGATCTGCTGGTGCTGATGAATTTTAACCGCAAAATTTATTTCGACATCTTTTTGTCTGCCCTGCCGCAAATTGCCGCTGCCGCCAGGCATTCTGACAGCGTTACGACGCTGGTTTTAGCTCGTGAGCTTCTCCTGGCCGGGCAATATCTGCGTGATGTCACCGACTGGCTGCCGGCGATATGTGAGGTTGCCGGTGCAGTACCGGGAAATGACCCTGCCATGCTCGCAGATGCAGCACGACTGATGCCCTGCGGCGAGCTCGTCAGGCACTGCATGCCCATGCTCGAACATGGCGTCAGCTGGTCTGAACTCTGCGAAAATCTCTGGCAGATGTGGCAGAGGCTGCGCAAAGACTATACTTACGATCATCAGGCGCGTCGTGCCGTTGCTGAAATTTTTGCCCGAGAAGCCCCGAGGGTCACCAGTGCTGCAGATTTTGCAGTGTTCTGTGGCATGTTTCCTGATGCGCTATCACCATTATCCATGCCGCGCGGCCGTTTTTTCAAACCACGTTTTCAGTCAGACCCGCCTGAAACTATGCCGGGTTCAGACCCAGTTCCGCCTGACATGTCGGTTCGTCTGCTCGGATCATACCCGAAAGAAGTCGAAAAGAACGGTTTCAGGCACGTTTGCGTTTGGTGGAACGGAAGAACCGGCGCTTTTGAGTTTCCTGAGCTGTATTCGGCCATGTCAGGCAGCATTCGCACAATCCCTTACACTGTTTCAGGTCATGATGCCTGGGCTCTCCTGGGACTGGCCCGCGAAAAATTTCCGCCCGAAGGCAACGAAGCATCATTGCAGCTCACCGCCCGCACGCTCGGCCTCACGCTGGCGCAGCTGCAAGATCTGCTCGAAAAAAGCCGCGCCTGTGTCTTCCCCGAAAAAGGCCAGTACGACGACCGCTGACCTGCCAACTTTGCATCAGCCATTCCTGCTGAACAGCCGTCGCGGGTGGATGGATTATCAGTGAGCTGTTATATAGAATCGTCAATCCCGCGCAAGCGGGAATCCAGTCTCAATGCTGACCAGACTTATCTTTGTCTGGTCGTTCTGTTCTTTCGCGAATGTTTTTGGCAGGTGGGGGAGGTTTCTGGTATTCTGGCTGCAATGATTAAGCGATGGCGAAGAAGTTGCAGGGTTTTTGTGGCGGGCTGGTGGCTGGTGCTGCCAGTGATATTGCTGCTTTTCGGGCAGACGCCGGTTTGTGCAAACGGCACCGGGTTTTTCAAGTTTGCCGTGCAGTATGCGACTCTTGGCCACGAAAAAGGCTGCTTCAACCAGCCTGAAGGCATGGTTTTCTCACCCGATGGCAAATATCTTGCCGTCTGTGACACACATAGTAACCGTATTCAGCTGTTTTCGGTAGATTCAACGCCATATGCTTCGGCGCCGCTTACCCTCGAAAGAGTCTACGGGGGGCTCTGGCCCTGGGACGACCGCACCCGCCCGATCGACTCGCACGATGCCTACCGTGAAAAAGATCTTCTTTATGGCAGAAACCCGAATTATCTGGTCGGGCGCGCCTATCAGCACGGGCAGGGGCATACCCGACCGGCTGAGCACATTCCGATGGATCACTTCAACCTGCCGGTCGGCATTGCCTGGCTTGGCACTTCGACGCTGTTGATCGCCGACACCGGCAATCATCGCCTGCTGGCCATGAAACTTAACGGCGAAGTGCGCTGGATTCTCGGTCAGGAAGGCTGGAAAGACGGGTATTTTCACCACCCGCTCGGCATCGACGTCGATTGCAGCGGCCAGATCTATGTTACCGAGCCTCGCAGCAAGTATATCAGAGGCCTCGGTCTCGATTTTGCCCAGCGCATGCGCACGCAGGGCAACCGTCTGCAGATTTTCGGCAAAGACCTCAAACCGTCTAAACGTATCGGTCACATGCACCACATGTCGGGTCGCGATTACCGCCAGTTCAAAGATCTGACCCGGGTCTGGGTCGGCACTGATGGTGATATTTACGTCGCCGACAATGGCAATCGTCGGGTAATGCTCTTTGACAGCTCGTTAAAGAAAAAAGCCGAAATCGGGCGCTGGGAAAAATACCGCCTTCTTTACCCGAACGGCATCGACCGTTCGCTCGATGGCCGGCTGGCGATCGCTGATACCGGCAACCACAAGGTTGTCATTCTCGACACCAATCATAAAATCATACAGGTAATCGGTCGTTTCGGCACAGCCCCGGGCTGCTTCGTACGCCCGCACGAGGCCAGATTTGGCCCCAACGGCGATTTATACGTTCTCGATACCGGTAATGCCCGCATTCAGGTGTTCAGAGGCCCGCAGATCAGACAGTTTCCGCGCTGCCCGGCACCGGAACCCGAGCCGCCTCCGCCCCCGCCGCAGAAACTCGAAGAACTTCTTCCCCCGCCGGCACCTCCGAAGGATTCGTTCTGAACAGGCCTGGCCGGTATCTGCTGATTTTGAGATGACAGTCGAGACCCGATGATTGGAGAAGAAGAAAGCTCTCACCAAGTCGCGGAGACACGAAGAAGAACAACTGCAGATTAAGCTGATAGCTTTCTGAAAAATTCAAAACTGCACAAAAGAACCTCTCAATAATCTTCGCTGATTCTGTAATCTGCGGACAAAGTTTTCCTGATTGAAAGCCTGTTTAGATCACGATAACGACACTGATACCGATCCCGAAAGAAAAACCTACGAAGATGCCGTGTGGCGATACAAGAATTTTGTAAAGAGGTATGAGTTACCAAGGTTTTGTGATATAAATTGTCGATAGGATTTAGGAAAAAACAATAAAACCAGAGAGATCTCCTAGGTGCAACTGTGAGCTGCAAATGAGCTGGAATAGAGGAGTATGGCCGTGGCCGACAAAAAGACAAAGGGTTCTGATGAAATCAAAGTAATTGAGGAAATAGTAGAAGGTTACTGGATCTGCCCCAATTGTAATGCCAAAAATCGTGGTGCTGAGCAGCAATGCGATGCCTGTGGTGCAATTCGTGGCGAAGATGTGCAGTTTCATTGTGATGGCGATGCGCCTGTAATAACTGACGAAGCTGAACTGGCCAAAGCCAAGGCCGGCCCAGACTGGATCTGCCAGTTTTGTGGCAATACCAGCCCGGCGGCATCAGAAAAGTGCACCGGATGCGGATCAGCCAGAGGATCCGGCAAACAGCGGGCAGTAAAAGAAATCCCGCCGGGTGGCGCTCAGCCACAATCAGGTCCGGCAAAGACCAATGTGCCGCCGCAGCCAATGCCGGCTGCTTTCAAGATCGGTTGTGGTGTCATTGCCCTGCTGTTCTTTGTGCTGATGTTTCTGAGCAGTCGTGAAACCCCTGAAAAGATTGAGATTATCGACAACCAGTGGACGCGCATCATCGAACGTCAGGAGTATAAGACAGTCGAAGAGAAAGCCTGGGAAAACGAAGTTCCGCAGGCCGCCGTCAAGTTGTCGAGCAGTCGCGAAATTCGCGATTATAAAAAGATTCCCGATGGTTTTGAAGAAGTCGAAGAAACCTATACCGAAAAGGTGAAGATCGGCGAAGACAAGGTCGAAGACGGCAAAATCGATCTTGGTAACGGGCGCTTTCAGGTCAAATATAAGATGGTGCCAAAATACAAGGAAGAACAACGTACCCGCATGGTCAGAAGAGAAAAATTCCGGAAAGAGCCGATTTATGCTGAAAAAGTCACATACAACATCGACCGCTGGATCGACATTGCGCCGGTTGAGCTCAAAGGCACCCAGGATGAGCCGAAATGGCCTGATTCCGGTGCAGAAAAGAACACTCCGCCAAAAGTCGGCGATGTCTCTGAAAAGGCCCGCAAAGAGACTTATCTGGTTAAGGTCAGGCGCCTCAGCGACGGCAAGGAATACGAGGTCAAGGAGATGCGCAACAAGGAACTGACGTTTGAGCAGTTCATGAAACTGCGCAAAGGCACCCAGTGGGAGGCCATCTTCAGCGGTCTCGGCGATCTGCGCGAAATCAAGCTCGACCCGGCAGCGAAGTAAGAAAATCGCCTTTTCCATGTCATGCTGCGTGCAGGATGACGACTTGATACAGATTTCACAGAAGATTCAGGCAGGCCAATGGCCTGCCTGAATCTTTTTGAGGGTTGTTTTTGTCTGGAAATTGCCGGGCCGGTTTCAGTTTTGCTGCACCAGAAAGCTATTTATGCTATAATCTTGCCTGTTCAGAAGACTATGTATGACATTCGGCAGGTTACCGGCGTCTGTTCGGTGCTGCATGAAACAAATCAGGAGACAAAAATGAAGCTGCTCAAACTGACTCTGGTAATGATCCTATCGCTCGCCATGCTGACCGGTTGCGGCGGTGGCGGCGGCAGCAGCAATCCCGCTGCCCCTGCATACGACCAGTTGTTACAGAATGACTATCCAGCGGTTTATAATTCGTATGTTGAGATGCAGTCAGCACTTGAAAACAATACTACAGACATAACCACTCGTATGGCTTCTTTTTCTTCATATATCGCAACTCCGTTTTACGATTTAAAGGGAGACAGCAATCGCACCAGTCTTTTAGATACTACTAAAAGCCGGCTTGAAAGATATGAAGTTAAAGCCTGGACGCTCGTACCATTCAATCATGTAAAAGTAGATGACAATACCGTAAAGGTTCATACTCGAATGGTTATTTCAGTCGAACTGAAGCCCGGCGAAACATCCGGCAATCCAGGAACCTACTATTTTGGCGATACATCGAAGAATGAGCCGGCCATTGTATTTACCTGGGTCAAAGAGAACGATAACAAATGGAGAATTCAAAGCGGCTTACCTTATTGAAGTGATGAAATGTTTTAATCATCACGATCTCGTATCAGATTTAGCAGAACCGATGCAAATGCTGCATCGGTTTTTGTTTTTTGTTGCGGGGAAGGACGTAATTGCTTTAAGCTTGGGGCAGACTATTCTGCTGCAGGGGTGATCAGATGGGTATGATATCGCGATATCGGGCGATTCCGATTCTTTATCGAATGTTGGGCGCGTTTATTATTGGTGCGGTTATCGGTATTGTCTGCTGGTATGCCGAAGTGCAGCATGGCGTGGCGCTCAAGGGGCCGCTCGACACCTGGCTGTCACCTCTTGGCATGGTTCTCGTAAAGATGCTCAAAATGATCGTCGTGCCGCTGATTTTCTTTTCGCTGTTTCAGGGTGCGGCCAGTCTGCCACTCAAAAAATTTGGCCGCATCGGGGTGCGCGTCATCGTTCTTTACCTGATTACCTCTTTGCTGGCAGCGGTTATCGGAACGATCTTCGCGCTGGTAATCAATCCCGGCAAAGAAGGCATGACTCTCGACAGCGCCGACGCTGCGACAGCAGGCGCATCAGCCGCGGCCAACAGCGGGGCGGCATCTCTTACTGCAGTTTTCATGAGCATGTTCGAGAATCCTTTCAAGGCGCTGGCCGACGGCAACTTTCTGGCGGTGATCGTGTTTGCAATACTGGCTGGGCTGGCATTGCGCGTGATTCTCGACGACAGCTCAGATAAGGATTCGGCACCGTTAGAGCGTCTGCTCGAACTTTCCACAAATTTCAACCGTATTCTTTTCGTTATGGTCGGCTGGATCATGGACTATGCTCCGGTCGGCATTCTTGCGCTGACCATAGTCAACTTCACTCAGCACGGCCCGGCTCTCGCCGGCCCCTATTTCAATATCGCCATTGGTATCATTATCGGAATCGGCCTGATGATCGGCGTTGTCTATTCGGGCATGATCTTATTTCTGGCGCGCAGCAGCCCGCTGAAGTTCTTTAAATTTGCCCAGGAAGCGATGATCACCGCTTTTGTTACCCGCTCATCCGGCGCGACGCTGCCGATAACTCTCAAAACCGCGATCGACGACCTCAAGATCCGCCGCGAACTCGCTGATTTCGCGCTGCCGCTTGGCGCAACCGTTAACATGGATGGCGTCTGCATACATCTGCCGATGTTTGCGATTCTTGCTGCTAACATATTTGGCGTCGACCTTGGCTTTTCGGCGCTTTTTGTGCTGGTCATCACCACAGTTCTGGCGGCCATTGGTGCTGGTGGCATTCCCGGCGGCTCGCTGATGCTGCTTTTCATCATTCTCAGCAACATGGGTCTCAACGAAATGCAGATCTCGCAGATCGTCGCCTTCGCGCTCGGCATCAACCCGATTCTCGACATGTTCGAGACCATGAACAACGTCACCGGTGACCTCACCTGTACATATATCGTCGCCTGCCAGGAAGGCATGATTTCGCAGGAAGCGTAAACTTTTTGCAAAAAGATCAGTATTCTTTTCTGCGTGGAAAAATTCTGCGTGGTCTGGTTGCGCTGATCGTTTTCCAGACCGGTTCGTCGGCCTCTTCCGTTCAGAGGCATTCTCTGTTATCATTAAAATACTGTTGTTGTCAGCGGTACATTTTGTGTAATTGCTGCTCTTCATAAGGAGGAGATCATGAAGATAAAAGCGCGGTACAGGTGGTTTGTCGTTCTGTTCTGTGTCTGGTTCGCGGTTCAGCCGTTGGCGGTCGCTTATGCCAATGATGATTTGCCGCAGCCAATCCTCGACACCGAAGGGATCGACGGTATCGTCGACCTCAACGAAATAGAGGCTCCGGCTGATTACCTTGAGTATGTCCTTGCTCTGCAGGGGCGATCGAAAGATGGTAACCCCAAGGAAGATGCCGAAGCTTATGCCTGGGGCGAATGGATGATGACCATCTCAGGCGCCTATGCGATGATGGACGACGGCTGTTCCGACGTTTTCAGCTTTTACAGCACGCTCAGCGACATGTCGCCTCACTTCACCAACACGCCTTATTATTTCAAGGCGGTTGCCATGGCTTCGAGCAAAGCCGCGCTGGCATTTTCATTCATCGCTAATTCGGGTCCGGTTGTAACCGGTATCAAACTGGCCGGCGATGCGGCCACCAAAACCGGCCTGACCCGCGGCGCTGCCTGGGCTGCCAACAAGGTCTCGACCATCGGCAGATGGACCGGCAGTCAGATCGCCAATTCCCGTCTCTATCAGAAGGGCGTCGGCTTCATTCAGCGCAAAGCCAACCTGATGAACGGTTTTCAGCGCATGGGCAAGATGGCCTCGAATGTGCAGAAAACCTTCAGTGCCAAGAATGTGTCGACCTTTTTGAGCCATTGTGCTCCTCCGTGCGGCTATAAAGCCGGCCCCGGCGAAGGCTTTTATTCATACTGGCGCTGGGTAGCCCGCAAAACCGGCCTCGAAAATCAGGAGACCTACAAAGCAGTTGCCAAAAAAGCCGGTATCAATACCAACAAGGGTGCTGCTGTAATCGGCGACGCCAAGGGCTGGGGCCATACCGTCGGTATCGGTCTGTGCGTGCTCGGCATCGCGCTCGACACCTATGGTATCGTCACTTCAGAAGACCGCAAGGGTGGCCGCTACGGATCTTACTCGCTGGTCAAGAACTATGTCGGTCTCGCACTCGGCTCAGCGGCACTGGTTGCAATGTTCTGTATTCCAATCGTCGGTCAGGTAATCGGCGCTCTTGCCCTTATCTGGACTGCGCTCACCATTATCGGCAACGTGCTCGGTGATTACAATAAACGCTGGAAATCAGCCTACAAAGGCTCATACTGGTATCTCTACGAGAACGATCCTGAATTCAGGTCTTTCTACGATAACCGGGCTCAGCTCGACCCCAACGAAAAAGCGGTCGCACTGCTGGTAACCGAAGCCAACTACGGCGATTTCGTCAGGAGCCAGGCTCCTGAAGACGAAGAGCAGCAGAAGATACACGAAAAGAACCTGCGTGTTTATGAAGAACTCGAAAAACAGGGCGTGCTCGTCAGCTATTACAGCCGTAAAGGCTTCTCGCTGCCGGATTTCGGCATGGAACGCCTGCAGGAACTCTGGGAAATGAAAGCCGACTACATGTCGTGGAAGCCGACTGAAGCCGAAAAGGAAAAGGCTGCCAAACGTGGCTTCTGGGGCAAGGTTGGCCATGCCATCAACCCGATGACCTATGTAAGCTGGGCTGGCGACAAGATTCAGTCGCGCGATTACAAGAAAACCATCGAAGAATACAACATTCTCAAGGTGTTCTTCAACCCGGATTACGTGCTGATCAAGAAATACCAGAACTGGATCACCGCCAACAATTATCGCGGTGGCATCTTTGATGTTGTCGGTCTGCGCATGGAACAGTCACCGTTCAACTATATTCCGCTGGTTGGCATCGACACTGCTGCCTGGAATGAAGATCTGCTGATTCAGGCATTCAACGGCGATGCTTTCCAGGTTGGTGTCAAAGAAATGATGTATTTCAAGGAACAGATCAAAGCTGCCCGCGAACAGGTCAAGCAGGGCATCAAAGATGGCGACAAAATGGTCGACTTTATCCGCAAGGAGCACCTGAAATACTATAAAAACACCCGTGAGGCTCTTGAAAAGCTGGTAGAGTGCTATAATATCGATCCTGATCGTGAGCATGGTGAACTTGAAAGCAAGCTCAAAAAAGGCTTTGGCTGGCGCTGGAACAAGAGTAACGGAAAAGCCACTCCGAAGAACATCATCAAGGTTTATCAGGGTGATATCGAACAGGCGTTGATCTATGATCCGCTGTCAATCGCTCAGAAAGCCGCCGATACCGTTCTGATGGTTGCCACCATCAAGAAGAACCTCGACATGGCAGTCATGATGAAAGAACTGGGGGAAGAAAAGCGACTGGTTCTGCAGGATTTCAGCAGTGAATTCACGAATTACGACATTGCTAAATACCTCAAAGAGGGCACTTTCCTGAACGTCAAGGGTAAAACCTTCTGGGACTGGCTTGCCGATATCTACCCGGCCTACGAAGAGCTCGAAAAGCACACCAATCTCTATATGCGCGAAGTCGAAGACTTTACCGAAGTTGCCGACAAATCTAACTCAGATTCGCGCCGGGTTTTCCTGTTGTTCAGCAAAGACGGCTATCACCCGAAGAAACTGCTCGACGATCTCAACAAAGAACTCGAGGCTTACAAGAAGCTGGTAGACAGCTTTGCCAAAATCAAGAATGAAACCGGTCTCTACATGGCTCTCACCGACAGCACACTCTATGATGGCGTATTCTCTGACACCTTTACCGCCGAAGAACCGGTGGCGCTGGATCTCGACTTCGCTGTTTCGGCTGTAGTGCCGGCAGGTGACTGACGAACAGAATCTCTGACCTTCTGAACAGGCTGTTACGCAAATAGCGTGGCAGCCTGTTCTGCTGTAACACATATTTTGTTTGGTTAAAGCCGGCCGTGGGCTATATAATCAGAAAAACATTACTGGATGAGGCAGACCTATGCTTGATATCGGAAAGCTTGTCAAATGGCTGTCAGGAACTTCTGCCAAAAAAGAGGAGGTCGCGACAACCGCGGCCGAACGTCGGCGATTTCAGCGACTGCAGCTTGAAGATTGTGAAGTCTCCTTTTTTGGTGGCGGCCCTTTTCCGGTAAGCAATCTGAGCTATGGCGGTTTTCGCGTAGATTTTGCGGGCTGGCCCGGGCTGGCGGCTGTCGAAAAGGGTGTCGTCTATGATTGTCAGCTGCGAATGCAAGGCGTTCAGCTGACCTGCCGGGTCGTCGTCAAAAATCTGTTTGACACGCTCGTGGGCTGTGCTTTTGCCGATATGACACCGGCACAGTCGGCAGTGGTAAGTGATTTTATCAAGCCGCGTATCATTGGCTGCTCTCTGCGCGAAATCAATGCTGCCAAACTCAAAAACGACAGTCCCGAACTGAAAATGCGCTGGTTTCAGGGCGAGAATGGTGCGCAGGTCTTCTTATGGCAGACTGTCGATGGCGAGAGCATTAAGCAGGAATTTTACTTTTTTGACTACTGTATGACATGGGATAAAGCGGGCGAAGGACTGCGAACTGGTAAGGTCAAGGCCGAAGGACGCAGCAATTTCGGGCGTATATCGCCGGACTCAGTGGTGTTTTTCCGGATTCCGCCATATCGCGCCTTGAAACTGGGTCGCACCGTGCTGGAGTGTTCGACTCTGCCAGAAGAGGCACGTGAGAACATTTTGCAGGAAATTGCCAATGAAGAAAAGCGTCTGTTTCATCGCTACATAGTTAAAGATGGTGTAGTGGCCTTCGTTGTCGATAATCCAGCCGGACAGCGGCTGACTGTGCTCAATATCAGTATGAAAGGTGTCGCTCTCTATAATTCTCCAGAATCGCCGGTCAGCAGCGAACGTTCTCTTTCGGGTACTCTTTTTGTTGGCGATCACTCACTGCGCGCCATTTTTAAGCCGGCTTATACGCATGCCAACATTCTGGGTGGTCGACTCATGATCGAAGACGCTGCCGGTCAGCAGAGTTTCGAGCAATTTCTCGCTCCGCGTCTGCTGGCGCAATATCTCGAAGAAGTGCCGTCGCCGACCGAGCGCCCACCTTATGCGCCACCCAGCGCGCGCTGTTATCTCTATACCGGCCTGCATAATACTCATGTTCTCAGTCTGGTCGAAACCGGCGGCAGCCTGTATAGTGGCCGCATAGCGTTTATGGATCGCGCTTTGAAATGGCATGGCAAATCTTTGACAGAATATCGCTGCCCGGAAGGACTTATTTTTCCAGGAGACTGGGAGCTGGAATCGGCGATCGTCAGCCCGATTGCTGTTATTGATGAGATGACTGTACAGATAAGTCGTGAAATGATTGAAAATGCCGAGCAGATTGCTTCCGAAGTTAAAACGGCCTGGCTGGCCGCCCTGGTGGTTGAGTATTAAGAGTGCTTATTGCAGCTCGCCGAGCGCTTTTTCGATTTCTTCGACGACTGTCGGGTCGGGATCTTCCATGGCATCTTCGAGCATGGTTTTAACCCGCTGTTTGTATGCCTTGAACTCGACGACCGTTCTGATGCCAATGATGCGGGCTTCAGGATCAGGATCGTAGAGGAGTTCTTCGACTTCGGTCAGGCCCTTGTCTTCAAGTTTTAAAAAGAAACTGGTCGCTGCCTTTTTTTCTTCGAGTGAACCGGCCAGCAGTTTGTCGAGCTGGTCGTTTATTTCTGAAACGCTGGCTGTCGGGGCAGCAGTGGCAGACTGCGTCTCTGTTGCGGCCGAGACGGTTGCAGGCTCTGGCGCTGGTGTCTGCGCCGGGGTAGCCGTAGCCGCCGGCGCAGGTTGAGCGGTCGGAGTCGGACGCGGAGCGGTCGGCTGAGCAGTTTCCGGGGTCTTAGTGGTCTGGGCTGGTAATGGCAATGGTGTCATATTATCAGGAATGGCGCCACTTTCGTCAGAACTCGAGACTTCTTCGAATTCTTCACTGTCTGCTTCGCCTTCTGCTATTTCAGTTTCGCTTTCTTCTTCATCAGCTTCTTCATCGTCGCCAGGAGCAGTGGCGGAAGCTTCGACCGGAGCAGGCGTCGGCGCCACCACAATTGTTGCTGCCGGCTGCGGGCGAGGTGCTGGCGTAACTGTGGTTGCTGCCGGTGTGGCGGCCTGAGTTTTCTGCGGTGGCAGCGGTTCAGCTTTTTTGGCAAGTTCGCGTCGGTCTACTGTTGCTTCCTGCGGGCGTTCGCCGTATTTGGCAACGACTTCGCCAAGTTTTTCGCGGGCTGGCTGGTAATCGGGGTCGAATTCGAGCGCCTTTTTATAGGCTTTGATCGCGTCGGCAATACGGTTGTTGGCAAGATAAATATCGCCGAGAATCTTGCGCGGCATCGGGTTCTTTGGTGATGCTTCGGCGGCCTTGATCAGGGTTTTGTTAGCCTGGCCGGTCTGGTTGAGTGCGAGGTGTGCTGTGGTCAGAATGCAGAAGTAATAGCAGATCGTATCTTTGTCCATTTCACGCTGTGCCATGGTCAACCCGGGTTCGAGCAGCTCGATGGCGCGGTCGTAGATGCGCAGTTCGACGTAAATTTCGCCGAGTTCGAGATAAGCAAAGGTTTCCTGCGGGTCGATTTCGAGGATTTTCCAGTAGTTGTCGAGCGCGACCTGCACCTTGCCGTTGTCGTAATTTTTGCGGGCGGCCTTGAGCATGCTGGCGATCTTGCGGTTGATCTTGCGCTCAGTGACGCTGCCGGCGAGAACTCTCGCTTCCAGTTGCTGTGGCAGCAACAGTGTTGCGCAAAAAGCTACTGCAATCAGTAATTTATATATTATCGAACCGGTTCTGAAAATCGGTGCCATTGTCCTTCTCCTAGCTTTGAAAACCTGGCATTCAGCCAAACTGTAAGATTGCCTCGCTGCGCTCGCGATGACACGTTGACCATAAGCAGGCGCAGTACTTCTATTCTAATGCAATTCCCGACAAAATCAAATCTATCTCTGATCTTGTCAGTTGCAGGGCATCGAAAATTACCGCATCGATTGCCTGGGCGACCGACTCGCCTTTGATGGCGCGATCGGCAAGCGCAACCAGCTGGCGCAGCACTTCTTCCGAAAAAAGCGGCAGTGGCAGCTGCTCGAGATTGCCGCGCAGCACTTTGTGGGTATCGAATTTTCTGGCAAAAATAAACTGCAGCAGTGATGAATTGAGAAGGCACAATAAAGCCTTTACCGGATAGTCAGAGAGTCTGGGAATCAATAGGTTGGCGCTGTTGAGCGTCAGAGATTGCCGGTCATCATAAGCGAATTTCAGCCGATTTGTGATGAATCTGTAGATGAGTTTTTCGGGGGCGCGATACTTTGCGGGCGGCGCAACCTGCTGAAAAACCGCTGAATCAAAGCGGATATACGAAGATGCCGGTCGCAGCCGATATAGCATGACATCGTTGCCGCGATAGATGGGTTCCAGACCAGGTCCGGCGACATTGGCAACATGCCGGCGATTATCGCCGGTGACTATGCCGAGTGCCCAGTCAGCCTGGTCGAGCAGTGTCTGGTGAGGCATGGCGTAGATTTTATCGATAATGCGGTATTCGTCATCAGAGGTTGCGATCGTGAATATACTGTCTCTGCTGGCGGCAAATCTCGCTGGCGCTACTTTCTTTTCCTGACCGTTGCAGTTTTTCAGGCAGATAGATCTGTTTGCATCGGGTTCTGCCTGACGCAGATCGACGCGAATTACCGGTGTAAAAACCGATTTGAACGGGCGATCGAGTGAGTGAATTGCTAGAATCTGCGCATTTGCGAGAAGATGGCGGCGAATGTCAGAATGCGCTCTGATATTGAGAAACGATTCAGGCAGAATGAATGAGATGACCGCGCCGGGTGCGGCCAGTTCAAGGCTTCTCGCCAGAAAAAACGAAAAGGATTCACGTGACTTAAGTGATGGAAACCGCTGGTGCAGCCGTTTCAAGTCGTTGCTGGTAAAACTGGCGCCCCAGGGCGGGTTGCTGGCGATCAATGTAAACTCTTCGTTGATATCATGCAGCAGAGTATCGGCATGAATAATGCGCGGCGAAAAGTCGATGTCAGGAAATGCCAGCAGCAGATTGATGCGTGCGATTCTTACAGCGAGCAGGTCTGAGTCTATGCCATAAAGCCGACCCGGGTCGTAACCATGTCGCGCGGCGCGCAGCAGAAACTGACCGGTGCCGCAGCAGGGGTCGAGAAAAGCGCCGTCCGGGCGGGCATACTCCTTCAAAATAGCATCGATCAAAGCCGGCGGCGTGTAAAACGAGCCTTTATGAGCCTTGCAACCGGTTTGCATGAGCGATTGATAGATGATGCCGAGGGTGTCGTCGTGCGATGCATCGATAAGGGTATCGAACAGCCTTGAACAGACATTTTGCCCAGCAGTCGTAAATGACGAAAGTTCGTGTCGCCAGGCGGCAAGTTCTTCTGCCAGAGGCTTGCGGCGACTTTCGCAGCAGCAGACGGCTGTGAACGACTGAGCGCCGGCGTCGGCCAGTTCTCCGCGCAGAACCAGCTGTTTAAGCGCCAATGCATACATGGCATTGCTTATATCGATCTTTTCTTCAATAACGATTTTTTGTATCTTGGCGATTTCGCCGCTGAATGACGGGTTTTCAAGATATTCTGCCGGAATGCACGAGCTGCCGGACCGTTTTTTGTTGGCGCGGCGCCGCAACCGGTCGAGGTCGCCGACGGTGATGCGCTGTTTGAGCATTTCGACTTCGGTTGCCGAAAATCGGCTGGCACTGCCTGCGACCGGCGCGATATAGCCATGCCTGACCCAGTTTCTGACGGTAGCTTCAGAAACTTCGAGTAGACCGGCCGCCTGTCTTGTGTTTAGCAACTGCATGGCGCAAGCTTAACATTTTCCGCTGTCATGAAAAAGCCTCGCGAAAATTTTCAGCCATTGCCAGCTGCCCCTGCTCTGATTATCATCATAAATGAATTGCATCGACAGGAGCATGAATTGAAAATCAATATTATTCTCTATGTAGCTGACCAGCAGTCCAGCACCGGTTTTTATCAGGCTGTTCTGGCAAGGCAGCCGGATCTGAATGTTCCGGGAATGACCGAGTTCAGGCTGTCTGAGACATGCGTGCTTGGCTTGATGCCCGAGGCTGGAATCAGGCGCCTGCTGGGTGAGAGCCTGCCCGATCCTGCGCAGGCGAAAGGTGTTCCGCGCGCTGAAGTCTATCTTACCGTTGACGACCCGGCTGCCTGGCATGCCCGGGCACTGGCCAACGGAGCCCGCGAGCTGAGCCCTCTGACTCTGCGTAACTGGGGCGACGAAGTTGCTTACAGTCTCGACCCTGACGGTCATGTGCTGTGTTTCGCTACAGCTGCAGGTTCGCAGGCCTGAATGATCTTCGCTATTCTGTCGGTGGGGCGTAATCGACTATCATGTTGTCGGCGATTTTTGGCTGATGTTCAGCCGCTTCACCGGTAAAGTCGTAGTTGTCGTCTGACTCTGGTATATCAAAGCCAACCGAGCATTTCCAGCCGGCTCGCAGCTGATCGAGTCTGCCGGCATAGAGATGGTCGCTGAGGCTTTTTACCAGAATCAGCGTGTATTTATGGACAATGAACTGGCGCAGACTGCCATCGGTCTGTCGCACGGTCATCATGCCCTGAACATCGGGCTCAGCGCCTTCTCCGGCGAGAATGATTTCATCAATGTGACCTTCAGAAACATCTCTGGTGGCCGGTGCAACTTCAAAGTTCAGGCAGTTGAAAGACGACTCTGAAGGCTCTGCGTTGATTTTGAGTATCTCGCCTGTGCGAATGGCCTGCACAACATTGCTCTCGAAACTCGCAAAAGGCATCTTCACAGCGAATCGAGCCGGCAGATGGTCTGAAGCCGAAAGATTTTCGACCTGAAGACTTGCCTGCAGGCTGTCGGTTTCTATCGACAAAACCCTGACCACGCAGGAACCTGCCAGCAGCGAATTTGCCATCAGCATCAGGGTTAAGATCAAACATATGGTGTTCTTGTTCATCAGGCTTCTCACGTTAAGTTGTTTTATGCATTGTGACCATATTATAAGTCATCTCATTGCACTTTACAATTTGTCTGTGCGAAGTTCACTGTGTTGACTGAAACAGATTGTGATAAACTACAGATATAAGGCAGCAATCATAGCATTTTTCCAGGAGTCATCGTATTTATGCTTCTCACCGAAGTCATGCCGCAGATCAAGCAGGCCTTCAAGGCCAACCTCAAGCCTGGCGCCATTCTCTGGGCTCTGATGCTGATTTTCTTTGCTGCTTACGCCACGAGTACCACCTTCAGCAGCGGTCTTGGCAAGGTGTCGGAGTTGAAGACCTCTGTAGGTTACCCCTTTTCCTTTGGCGTTTACGTGCTGTTTGCGGCAGTCATGCCCGAGATGTTCAAAATCATGTTTTTTCAGAAGCGGCGACCGACCGTGCAGAACCTGCGCAATCTGATCTTTGTTGGTCTGCTGTTTGGCTGTATTGGAATCGTCACCGATATTTTCTACGTTTATCAGGCCCGCTGGTTCGGCGAAGCCGGTGATCTGCGTACGCTGCTGCTCAAAGCCTTTGTCGATCAGGCGCTTTACAGCCCGGTCGCGAATTTTATTCTGGTCTCGATCTTTTTTATGCGCGAAAACGGCATCAGGCGCGAAGTGGCCAGAAAACTCGTCTCGCCGCGCTTTGTGTTCACCAAAGTATTGCCGGTCGTCGTCGCCGGCTGGTGTATCTGGATTCCCGGAGTAATGCTTGTCTACTCGATGCCAACTGCGCTGCAGCTGCCGGTCGCCTCGCTGATTCTCTGCTTCTGGGTCTTGATTTTCACCTTCGTTACCGCCTCCCGAACCGAACTGATAAAATAATACCCCCGACCGGGCGGTGTGCCGGGTCGGGGGTGATCAGTCTGAAGGAGAACTACTTCTTTTTCGCATCCTTTTTGGCGGGAGCTGCTTTCGCGGGTTTAGCCGCTTTGCCTGGCTTCGCTGCCTTTTTGGGGGCTACTTTGGCTGTGGCCGCGGCCTTCTTTGCTGCCGGCTTAGCGGCTTTGGCGGCTGATTTAGCCAATTTTACCACGGCTTTGACGGTAGTGTCTTTTTTGCCGGCTTTCAGCTCTTTGAGGGCCTTGAGAACCTTTTCAGCGGTGAATGGCGGGTGAGTCAGGCGAACGCCGACAGCATTCTTGATCGCGTTGCCGATCGCCGGCAGCGCGCCGTTGATGCTGATTTCGCTGACGCTCTTGGCGCCGTAGGGGCCGGTTTTTTCGTAGGTCGGCACCAGGAAGGTTTCGAGTTCGGGCAGGTCGCGGGTGCCCCAGATCTTGTAGTTGCCGAAGTTCGGGTTGAGCATGCGGCCGTTTTCGTCGAAGATGTATTCTTCGGTCAGCGCGAAACTGATCGAATTCATCACCGCACCCTGGGTCTGACCGTCGGCCAGAGTCGGGTTGATGGCAGTGCCGCAGTCAACGCCGGCAACGTATTTTAGCAGCTTGACTTCACCGGTTTCGGTATCGACTTCGACTTCGGCGAAGTGAGCCGAGAATGGCGGCGGCGAGGCATGACTGATGTGGCTGCCGAGCGCGCCAATCTGAAACTGTTTGTGTTCGTAGAGAGCGTAACGGCAGACCTGGCCGAAGGTGACCTTATTCTTGCGGCCTTTGCCGTAGCAGACGCCGCTTTCGATGGTGATATCAGTCATCTTTTCGCCCATCATGCTGGCGGCGACCGCTTCGATCTGTTCGCGCACTTTTTTGGCACAGTTGATGACCGCGCCACCGGTAAGATAGGTGGTCGAGCTTGCGTAAGCACCGACGTCGAAAGGAGTCATGTCGGTATCTGAGCTGTAAACCAGCATATCAGTCAGCTGGCAGCCGATAGTTTCGGCGGCGATCTGGCCAAGAACCGTGTCAGAACCGGTGCCGAGGTCGGTGGCGCCGAGCAGCATGTTGAAAGAGCCGTCATCATTCATTTTGATAAAGACTGCGCCCATATCGATTTCGGGAATCGAACTGCCCTGCATCAGGCAGCACATGCCGAGACCGCGGCGTTTAGTACCATTGCCCTGTTTGCCATACTTTCTGGCCCAGTCGATGCGTTTCATGCCTTCAGTGATGCACTTGTCGAGGCCACATGAGCCGATGCTCATGTCAACGCCTTCGCGCCCTTCACCGAGTGCCTTGAAGATCGGCGAAGATTCGCCTTCTTTGATGTGATTTTTCTGGCGGAACTTGATCGGGTCCATGCCGATTGCTTCGGCCATTTCGTCCATCTGGCATTCCATGGCATAGGCTGCCTGAGTAGCACCATAGCCGCGGTAAGCGCCGCCGACCGGCAGGTTGGTATAAACCGTGTCGCCGATGAATTCGATGTTATCGGCACGATACAGCGGCAGAACCTTCGAACCGCAGTTGCTCAGAACTGTCAGCGCATGCGAACCGTAGGCGCCGGTATTGCTGAGAACGCGCATCGAAATGGCGGTGATGGTGCCGTCCTTTTTGACGCCGCTTTTGATGGTAACAACCATTGGGTGGCGGGTGCGTGCCGACATGAATTCTTCGGCGCGGGTCAGCGCCCATACGCATGGCCGGCGGGTGCGCAAGGTAACCAGGCCGCAGACGTCTTCGAGCAGGACTTCCTGTTTAGTGCCGAAACCGCCGCCAATTCTGGGTTTGATGACTCTGATTTTCTTGACCGGAATGCCGAGAGTCTGAGCGGTGATGCGGCGGGAATGGAAGGGAACCTGCGTCGAGGTGCGCAGAACCAGTCGATCGTTCTCGTCGAGATAGGCGATACAGATATGTGGTTCGATCGGAGTGTGCTGCGCGTAATGCGGATAATACTTGCGTTCGAGCACGTAGTCGGCATTTTCGTAACCCTTGTTGACGTCGCCGACGGCTGTCTGCACGTGTGAGCAGTGATTGTGTTTGGGATCGTAGAATATTGGAATCGGCACGCGACAGTCTTTTTCGTCGTGAATGACCGGTGCGTCTTTATCCATGGCCTTTTCGCAGTCAAAAACCGCTTTGAGCACCTTATAGTCGACCTTGATCTTTTTGCAGGCCTCATCGGCTGCTTCAGCCGTTTCAGCGGCGACGATGGCGACGCGGTCACCGACGAAGCGCACCTTGCTGTCGAGCAGATAGGTGTCGTAAGGCGAGGGTTCAGGGTAGCCCTGACCGGCAGTTGTTCTCGGTACGCGCGGCACGTCTTTCCAGGTGTAGATGGCGACGACGCCGGGCACTTTCATGGCGACCGAGGTGTCGATGCTCTTGATTTCGGCGTGTGCGTAAATGCTGCCGAGAACCTTTACGTAAAGCATGCCTGGCAGATCGATGTCGTCGACATATTTCTGCTGGCCGCAGACCAGGCCCATTGCATCGATCTTGGTGAGGCTGTGGTTGACCTGGTTGAATTTGTCGGGGCGCTCAAAAAACAGCGGTGATTCAGGAATCGGAGAAATTTCGACAGCTGCCGGTTTTGCTGCAGATTTTGCTTTTTTAACGGTATCTTTTGTCGTGGTCTTAGCCATTATTTTTTGCCTCCTGCGCGTTTGGCGGGCTTTTGGTCAGCTTTCTTGCCGGCTTTGGCCGCTTCGAGAACGGCATCTATGCGCTTGATATAGCCGGTGCAGCGGCAGAGATTGCCGTCGAGTGCGTCTTTGACGTCGTCGGCGGTCGGGTTCGGGTTATGGTCGAGCAATGCCTTGGCGGCGATCAGCGCGCCGGGGTTGCAGTAACCGCATTGGGTCGAACCTGAGTCGACAAAAGCCTGCTGTAGAACATGCGGGTTTTCGGGGTTTCCCATGCCTTCGACTGTGAGAATCTCACTTCCTTCGGCCATGGCGGCAGGAAGAATGCAGGAATTGCGCGGACGGCCGTCGATCATGACAGCGCAGGCGCCGCAGCTGCCTTCGCCGCAGCCGATTTTAACGCCTTTGTAACCGGCTTTGCGCAGGGCTTCGGCCAGCATGATATTCGGATTCACTTCAAGGCTGACGGCCTTGCCATTGATTGTGGTATTGATTTTCACAGGCTGTCTCCTTATTTTTTCGCCTTGTCAAAGGCTTCCTGCAGGCCGCGGCGAACCATGACCCCGAGAACTTCTTTGCGGTAGTCGCTGCTGGCGCGATAATCGCGGCGTATGGTCAGGCCGGCGGTGGCCTTTTTTGCAGCTTCAGCAAAAAGTTCGGCGCTGCCTTTCTTTCCAAGCAGAGCGTTTTCGACTTCATGACAGCGGGCAGGCACAGCAGTGATCGCATTTACGGCGACGCGTGCCGATTCGATGACTCCGCCCTTCTGGGTCAGCCTGATGGCCAGACTGATCATGGCGTAGTCATTCGAAGTTTTGGCGAATTTGGCGAAATGCACACCGGTGCCTTTGCCGTATACTGGCACCATGATTTCAGATATGATTTCTGCTTCAGCCAGGAACTTGTCGGCGCGGTTGTCGATCAGGCGCTGAACCGGAACGGTGCGCTTGGGTTTGCCCTTGCGGCAGACAACTTCGGCGTCGAGCGCCATGTATACTGGTGGCAGATCAGACCAGGGGAAAAGGCCAGCCAGGTTGCCGGCAGCAGTTATCGAATTGCGCAGAAGTGTCGAGCCGATCTTCCCGGCAGCTGTCTTGAGCAGCTCGCCAGACGGACCCTTTAAATCTTTGCTTTTATAAATATCCTGAACCGGGGTGCCGGCACCGATGTGAATGTAGGTTGAATCCTGCCTGATGTAGCAGAGTTCTTTGACCTTCGACAGGTCGACCAGCGCCTCGATACTGTTGTCGCTGCGCAGAACTTCCGAGGTTCCGCCGGCGATCAGAGCTGTTTTGTGTTCCTTGTTGCCAAGGTGCAGACAGGCTTCCTCGATGGTTTTCGGGTAATAAAACCGGGTGAGCTTTTTGAGCATTCTCGCCCTCCTTTTCCTTGTGTTGCGGGTGTAATTATTCAACTCAGCTTAGAATTATACTGACACCCCGACCAATATGCCAGTACAGACTGAAAAAATCAGCAATTTTGTTTGCAGCTGCCTGTTCTGCTCATTCCGGTCGCCAGCTGCAGAATCATCCCTGCGCAGACTACAGCGCTGGCGCAGATGTAAAGTTCTTTGCTGCGGCGGGTTTGCCGGTCATAAATGTCACCCGGCTATGACAGACATGTCGCAGTTGTCGCCATTTGACTTGCTAAAACCAGCGCTGTTGGCTGACTGAACTGGCTGGCATGGCAATTGCTCTATTCATCGTCACCATTATTTTTTATTATTTATTATTATCTGGAGGGGTTTTATGATTAGCGAAAGGCGCAGATACGGGTTTACGCTTCTTGAGTTCATCATCGTCGTCATGATTGTTGGTGTTTTAGCGGCCATTGCGACTCCGAACTTCAGAAAAGCGCGTATGCAGGCGCGCCGCCCAACTCTTGGTTTCGCCGTCGGCGGGGCCATGGATGCAATGAACTTTCGCGAAAACATCGAACAGGGCTATCTGCCGTTGCCAAGTGCGATTACCACCGAGGGTATTTATAACGAATACTATTTCGATACCGGCATGAAAGAAGGGGAAGAAGCCAAACAGCTTTTCTACCCGACCTATACTGCTGCTGTATCGCGTAACCCCTTAACCGGTGAACTCGAGAACTACATCTCGGTAGGCCTCAATTCTAACCTCGAAGTGACCGAATTCAAACGTCGCAAACTCAATCTGGTAGTGGTTCTCGATATTTCAGGCTCGATGGGCTCGCAGTTCAACCAGTATTACTACGGCGGGCAGTCCCCCAGAGCCGGAGAACAGCAGAAAATAGCCAGCAATCGCAGTATGCTCGAAATCGCCGGCGAAAACATTATCAACATGCTTGCTCACCTCAACGAAGACGACAATTTTGGCCTGGTTCTCTTCGACGACAGCGTTCAGGTTCCTTTCAAACTTAGCAAAGCCGATGATAATTACAAAAACAGATTGCGCAATTACATTAAGGGCCTGCAGCCGCGTGGCAGCACCAACATGGAATTGGGCATCAAGGAAGGCATAAAGCAATACGCCAGCTTCAAGAACGAACAGAAGGGCGATTACGAAAACCGCATCATTTTTCTCACCGATGCCATGCCGAATACGGGCTCTATCAACAGCGAAGATCTGATGGGTCTGGCGGCCGCTGCCGCAAAAAACCGCATTCACACCACCTTCATCGGTATCGGTCTTGCCTTCAACTCAGACCTGATCAATCGCGTGGCTACGATCAGCGGCGCCAACTATTACTCCGTTCAGTCAGCCGAAGAATTCAGAGAGCGCCTCGATGAAAACTTCAATTACATGGTCTGCCCGCTCGTCTATAATCTCAGTCTCAGACTCGAATCTACCGGTTATCAGATCGAAAAAGTTTACGGTTCGCCCGATTCGAGTGCGGCGACTGGTGAGCTTATGAAGGTCAGCAGTCTGTTTCCCTCACCGACCAATGAAGAGGGCGAAACCCGCGGCGGTCTGATTCTGCTGCGCCTCAAGAAGACTGGTCATACCGGCGATCTCAAACTTGTCGTCAATTACGAAATGAACGATGGTTACCCCTGCAGCGCCGAAACCAAGGTGGCCTTCGAAGGCGCCGAAGCCGAATATTACGAGAATACCGGTATCCGCAAAGGCATTCTGCTCGCCCGCTATGCTGAACTGATGCAGGGCTGGATCTGCAGCGAGCGTCGCGCCGGTGGCGAAATGTATTCACGCCACCGCGAAGTCTGGGAAAATGAATCGGTAAAACTCGTCGCTTCGGCTGAAAACCGCAAACTCATACAGACTTTTAAAAGCTACATGCTTGGCGAAATCCAGCAGATCAACGATCAGACGCTCAATCGCGAAATCACTCTGATCGACAGAATCCTTGGCAATTCTGGCTTCATCGCTCAGTTCAAGGAAGAATACGAAAGATCCCAGGCCAATCTATGATCAGGAAAAGGTTTTGCCGATGTCGAACAGAGGCAGAAACATCGAGAGCGCCAGCACGAGCACGACGACACCCATGACGACCGTCATGATCGGCTCGATGGCCGACAAGATCGCCGAAATAGCGTCCTGTACCTCGGCTTCGAAATAACTGCCGACTTTTTCGAGCATGGTGTCGATCGTACCGGTGCTTTCGCCGACGCTGATCATCAGAATGACCATGTTAGGAAACAGCAGCGGATAATTGCGCATTTCTGCAGTCATTGCACCGCCGCGTTCAACACATGATGAAATGACGCGAAGCGCATCGGTGACGATGACGTTCGGTATGGTTTCACCGGTGGTGTGAATGGCGCGCAACGTTGGCACACCGCTTTTGATTAACGCCCCGAGAGTCTGAGCGAAACGGGCGAGATAAACTTTTCTGAAGAGTACGCCGAAAAGCGGCATGCGCAGCTGAATGATACAGAATACCTTCCAGCCGAGCTTCGTCTGCAGGGTCATGTATATTGCCATTCCCAGCGAGAACAGCGCAGCGAATATCCAGTGGTAGCTGAATCTCAATATATCGGAAACCTTGATGACGAACTTGGTTGGCGCTGGCAACAGATGCTCCTTGCCGGCAAACATCTGCATGAAGGTCGGAAAAACGTAGGTCAGCAGACCGATAACAACCCCGACGGCAACGATAGAAATGATGCCGGGCAGTACCATTGCGCCGCGTATGCGGCTTTTGATCTTTTCCTGATTTTCGATATACATCGAGTAGCGCATCAGAATCTGATCGAGCATGCCGCCTTCTTCGCCCGATTTGACCAGAGTTATGAACAGCTGGTTGAATACGCGCGGGTGTTTGGCAAGAGAGTCTGACAGAGCCTTACCACTGGTGATATCCTTGTCGATCTCGAACAACACCTTCTGAAAATACTTGTTGTCGCTCTGTTCAGAGAGCGCTGCTATACTGGTTTTGAGAGTACACCCGGCGTTGATCAGCGTTGCCAGATTGACGTAAAAATATTTCAGCTCTTTACCCGAGACGCGCTGAAAGAGCGAACCGATCTTGCTGAAACTGAAGCTCGACAGCTGCTTTTTCGGTTTGATTTCGATCACCGAAAGACGCATGCCGGCAAGCTTTTTTACCAGACTTTCGGCCGAATCACCATTTTCTTCAGCCTCGACAATCTGGCCGGTATGATCGATCGCTTTATAGCTGAAGGTCGGCATCAGATTTCCTCATTCGAAGTTACGCGCAGCAGCTCTTCTATCGTGGTGATACCTTTGCCGGCTTTAACAATGCCGCATTTGCGCAATGGCATCATGCCGCGCTCGATTGCCACGCGGCGAATTTCAGCGGCCGAAGCCTTGCCGACGATGAGACGGCGCATGGCGTCATCGAGCGTCATCATCTCGTGAATCGCCGTTCTGCCGCGATAACCCAGGCGGTTGCAGCTGCCGCAACCCTTGCCTTTGAAAAACTTCGGTGATTCGGTGAAGCCGAACTTGTCGATCTGCAGGTCAGACAACTGTTCAGGCGTCGGCGTGATTTCCTGCAGGCAATTCTTGCAGATCTTTCTGACGAGACGCTGGGCAACTGCCGCCAGCAGCGTCGATGCGATCAGATAAGGTTCGACACCGAGATCGATAAGACGCCCAACGGTGCCGGGGGCGTCGTTGGTATGCAGGGTCGAAAGCACCAGGTGCCCGGTCATCGAAGCTTCAACCGCAATCTGCGCGGTTTCAGAGTCGCGAATTTCACCGACCATGATGACGTTCGGGTCCTGACGCATGAGCGCGCGCAGGGTGCGCGCAAAAGTCAGGCCGATATCGGCTTTGACATGCACCTGATTGATGCCTCTTACCTGCATTTCAACCGGGTCTTCTGCTGTCGAAATATTGGTCTTTGGGCTGATGATAAAATTCAACGCGGCATAAAGAGTCGAGGTCTTGCCGCTGCCGGTAGGCCCATTCAGCAATATGATGCCGTTCGGCTGCTTGATCGCGGTCTTGAACTTCTCCTGCAGCTCTTCTTCAAAGCCGACATCTTTGAGCGACAGGCTCAATGCACTCGAATCGAGAACGCGCAGAACGATTTTCTCGCCCCAGACTGTTGGCAGCGTGCTGACACGCAGATCGACATTCTTGCCGCCGATTTTGACGCGTATTCTGCCGTCCTGCGGCAGGCGCTTTTCCGAGATATCCATTTCAGCCATGATCTTCATGCGCGACACGATTTCTGACTGGTTGGCCTTGGGAACCTTGACCACCTCTGCGAGAACGCCGTCGATTCTGAACCTTACCCGCAATGCGTCTTCTTCGGGTTCAAAGTGAAGGTCGGAAGCCTTTTCGTTAATCGCCTGCAGAATCAGCTGGCTGACGAAATTGACGACGCCGGCATCACCTGATTCGAGAAGGTCGAACGAGGCAACGGTGCTGGCACCCGGCGTACTGCTGCTGCCGGTATGTTCTGATGCAATGGTTTTGAGCGCCTGCGCCACGTCTTCTGAGGCAAAATAACGCCTGATTGCGTTGAGAATGACCGATTCCGGGGCAATGCCTTCTTCAACCTCGAGATTGGTCTGATAGCGTATTTCGTCGACGACGAAGGCATCGAGAGGGTCGGCCATCGCCACCGTGAGCACGTTTCCATTAAGCGAAACCGGAAGCAGACTGTGGTTGCGAATGATCGTTTCAGGAATCAGCTGCAGTATGTCCATCGGAATATACTGCTTGTCAAGCTCGATATAAGGTATAACCAGCTGTTCGGCCAGAGCCCGGGCGATCTGCTCGTCAGTACACATGCCGATCTCTTCAAGCACCTTGCCGAGTCGCTTGCCGAGTTCTTTCTGCTTGCCAAGAGCTTCAGTCAGCTGCTCAGCGGTGATCAGGCCTGAGTCGACCAGTGCGTCTCCGAGTCGTTTACGGATCATGACAGCGGCTCCCCGTCGTCTTCCCAGTGCCAGTAATAGTGCCTGGCCAGATGCAGGTTGGGATTTATCTGCAATGCTTTTTTGTAGCAGGCCATCGCGTCTTCCTTGCGGCCCATCTTGCGATACGCCATGCCGAGCTTGAAATGAATGTCGGCATAGCCGGGCTCGGCGCGCAGAATCGCTTCCATTTGTCTGATCGCTTCTTTCAGCAGCAGGCCGTCATCGAAAAGTATGTCGATATCATATGGAAAAGGGTTTTTGGTGCGCTTGACCGTCGGCGGCAAAGCGATGATCTGCTTGAGACAGGTATTGGCAGCTGCCAGATCGCCGAGTGCCTCGAAAATCTGCGACTGCAGATAAATCGCATCTTTGAACGCCGGGTTTTTGTCGAGGGCAGTTTTGACCAGGTCGCGGGCCGCTGCCAGATCCTGTTTGGCAAAATAGATCTTTGCCTTCCAGAAGTAGACGTCAGGCCATTCGGGCTTTTCGATGCGGGCTGCTTCAAAGGCTTCCAGGGCAGCATCGTAGTCCTGTAGCAGTTCACAGCACCGGCCCGTAGCCAGATAGGCACCTGCATCGTGTTCCGACAGCTCGACGACTTTCTCGTACATTGCCCGTGCCTCGCGATATGCTTCCTTTTTGAAGTAAGCATGGCCGAGATTCCGGTAACAGACGGGATCATTTGGTTTGCTTTCGACGAGTTTACGGCATTTGTCGATTACCTCGTCAACCATTTCCGGGCTGAAGTAAGATATGAAACTTTCTGGCATGGCACCCCTCGCTTTCACCCGAATTATCAACCAGCTGATTTCTATTGTCAACTTAATGCTCCGGCATCAGGTTCGATAAAAAAATCCGATGATGGTTATGAATTTTCAATAAACTGCCGATCAGCCGTTACGGGCTGACTGTCTCTGAATTGATGGATGTCGGTGTTCGTCTGGCTTTGGCGGTTTTCGCATCACTTAAATCGAAGGAGTAGAGATGAAAAAGGGAAAAAAGCAGTTTATTGCCGGTGCCATGGCCGGGAGTCTGTTATTCTCGATAGCCTTTGATTTGAAGCGTCTCGATGCGATTCAGGATACCGATGCCTGGCATCGCATGGCTCCCGAACTGCGCCTTGGTTACGACCTCGGATTTCTGCCGCCGCAGGCCTTCGATCCACGCAACTGGACTTCTGCCATCACCAGACAGGATTTCGAACTTGCCTTTGACAAGGCCATGCAGATGCTCGGCATCTCGAGTGGCTATGATATCGAAGCCATGGCTCAGGCCAGACTGCTCAAGCAGAAGAGTCAGCGCCGTCGCATCAAACGCGGTGAAGCTCTCAACAAGGTAATTCAGACCCTGATACTGCTCGAAACCTATGGTCACATCAAACTGCCTGATTCAGAATCACGACTGGTCAGCTTTGCCGACTACAAAACTCCGCCCGAATACGAGCGGGCTATGACTTATCTGGTAAATCGCGGTATAGTCAAAGGCTATTCTGATGGGCGACTGCATACCACCAGATATCTTAGCAACCGCGACTGTGTCTTTCTGATAACCAGGTTTTATGAAGCTCTGGCTGCCGAAAAGAAGACCGAGTCGGCCGGTCACGCTCTCACCTTTGTCGATCTTCCGCTCGATCACTGGATTTATAAACAGCTGGAAGGACTCGCTTCGGTGGGCGGTCTCTCGCTTGTGCAATTTGGCTCTTCGTTCGACGGTGACGCATGGCTCAGTATCGGCGAATTTGCCGGTATGGCTGCAGGCGTTCTTGTACATTTCAACCGTTCAGAAGCGCTTGCCGAAATTAACGAACTCTGCGAAAAAACCGGCCCCAACCGCAGTTTCGATCGAAAAACACTGGCCAGAGTGCTGGCGGTAATGTTGCGTAATCTCACGCACCTCTATCCGTCGGTAGAGCAACCCCATCAGATTGTCTATTCAGATGTCAGCGAAGGTTCTGATCTGGCGTATGACCTGGCTGCAATCAGCAACTATGGAATTCAGCTTGGCTATGTTGGCGGTCGATTTGCCGGCTCAGAGAGCATAACCCGCCATGAGGCCGTCGGCACCCTTTATGCCGCTCTCGCCCCCCTGCTGACAACGCGGTCTGAACTTCTTACCCCGATAATGGCGAGTTCAGACAGTCTGAATAGCAATGTCAGCCCTGATTCGAGTTCTTCGCGCCCGTTCGACCCGAACCGGCAGGTTGATATCGATGAGTTCGTCGCCCGTATTCAGGAAAAGCAGCGCATGATCAGAGGTATTCTTGAGAGAAAGCGATAGGCAGCAGTGAGATAAATTATGGCCAGAGAACAGATAGATAGAGTAATAGCAATAGATATTGGTTCATCCGCAGCCAAGGCGGTAGCCATGAGCAGGCAGGGCGACCAGTCGAGTTGTCTGGGCATCAAGGTCATCAAATTTCCGCATGGCGTTGAGCAGACCGAAGATGCTCTGCTTGAAACCCTTAAGCAGATTATCGATACTTTCCGCGAGATTACGACGAATGTGGCTCTTATCGCTTCCGATCGCGATCTGCAACTGCGTTTTCTGACCAAACCGGCTATGGACCGCAAGACCCTCGATATGGTAATGCGCACCGAAATGAAAATTTCTGATGCTGACGACGCAGTCGAGCAGTCGGGCACCGCCAAGTATTACTCGGTGGTTGGCGAGCAGCAGAACGAAAACAACCGGGAATATCACATATTGTCGCTGACCTGCCCGGTCACCGAACTTCATAAACGCGAAGCCCTGATTAAAAAAGCCGGAGGTCGGCTGGTTGGTATGTACCCATCATCGGTTGCCCTGCGCGAGTGTATGATGGCCAATTATGAAGACGAAATTGCCGGCCAGCCGCTGCCGTATCTCATTGCCATGCTCAATTTCGGCGCCGACCAGAACCAGATTGTCGTCTGTGATGGCGGCGTTCTCAAACTCGCCCGCAGCTTTCCGATGGCCGGCGAAGATCTCACCCGGTCAATTATCGGCAATTACAATACACCTGACGGCGCGGTCGAGCTTGACCGCAGTGCGGCTGAAGACCACAAAACCGCCGTCGGCATGCTTTCTCCGCAGGAAGCTCTGTCGTATCCCGAAGGCGCTCTCGAAGTCAAAATTTCGCAGATGATCGAGCGTAACTTCGAACGAATGACGCAAAAAATGCGGCTTTCTCTCGATTATTTCAAGGGTCAGATGAAAGTTCAGGTTGCCCGCGCCTTCATTCTTGGCGGTGGTGCCAACATGCACGGCATCAGCGAAAAGCTGCATGACGCCATCATGGTCGAAAATATTTCAGAATTTACGCCATTCAGAAACATCAGATATTCACCGGCCGCAGGGCAGCAGGACCCGCCGGCAGAAATCATGTGCGCCCTGCCGGGTGCTGTCGGCTGTGGCATCTGCGCATTTGCTGCCGATCAATCTCTCAATCTGATCAATGCCATCAAAAAAGACTATGGCAAAATGGCCCGTAAGATGATGGTAGCAGCCATTCCTTTCGTCTTTGCCTTTCTGGCGGCACTGGTACTGCCCGCTATTTATGCCTGGCAGTTCATTTATCCTGAAAAAATCAGGATTGCGCAGCTGAAGCAGGAACAGAGCCAGTTAACAGGAGAATTCGCGCAAATCGAAACTTTCAAAAAGCAGCATGACCAGCTGCTGAAGACCAAGGCTGACTGGAACATCAGATCAGCCTTCATCACCAGAATCATCAACCGTCGCATGTTCTGGTCAGATCTGCTGGTTAAACTCGAAGAAATTCTGCCGGCCGAAATCTGGATCACCCAGATGACAACCGGCAGTATGACGGTTACCGATAAACCGGGTGCCCGCAACGCCGCGCCGGCATCGACGACTTCTTCCACTAAAGTGGTGCTCAAGGGGCGCAGTTACTCACATCAGGCGGTTTCCCAACTGGTCAAATCACTCGAAGCCTCCAGCATTTTCCGCAATATCAGCTGGGAAGGCAATGTCAAAGATTCTGACGCCGATGTCGAAGAGATCCAGTTCTCGCTGACCTTTACGGTTCATCGCCCGTCACTGCGCAAGGAAAGAGAGGCGAAGTCATGAATCGGCTGATTGCATTAGCTACCATTGTTGCGCTGATACTGGTGGGATACGACTATTTCAAGGTCAGACCGGCCAGAAACCAGTCGATCGTCGAGCTGCAGAGTGCCAATGAAAAGCTGAATTCCGACCTTGCAACCGCTAAAAAGTGCCGAAGCGAAATTGCCTCAGTTACCTCTGAGATCGAAGAGCTCAAAACTCAGACCGCGCAGTTGCTGACTAAACTGCCGCAAAAGCAGGAAGCCGGGGCTTTGCTCGAACAGATTACCAAAGTCAGTACCGGCAGGGGCTTTTCCATGGAAAAGGTCACGCCTGGTGCTATCCGCGCGGCTGAAGTAAATATCAAGGCCGGCGAAGACAGTGGCAAGGTGACTTATACCGAAATCGAAATTAACATCGAGCTGCTTTCGACGTTCAAAGAACTCGGCAAGTATCTCGAAAGCATCGAGAGTCTGTCGCGCCTCGTTGAGGTTACCGGTTTCACGACCACCCCGCTCGACGAAGGTAACCGGCTGGTTTCGTCGATGAATATCAAGACCTACGTCTACGGAGGCGAATGATGCAGGAAAAAGTGCAATACCGGCTTCTCGCTTTCGCCTGCCTGCTGATGGTGCTGGTGCTCGGCGTCCAGAATATGTCAGCCCAGGATTTCAGGTCGAAAAACAGGTCGATCCAGGGCCGCAGCAAAGATGATCAGCCGGTTTTCATTGAAGATGAACCAGGCGATACCAGCCGCTGGGCCGCGATCAGAGACATTTTCATGTCGCCGGCCGATCGCAAGAAATCGAGTGCGCCCGGCCTCATTCCACCTTCTGCAACTGCTGAAGGTGAAGAGCCAGATGTCGCTGTCGAAGCCGGTTCGCAGGAGAATCTGCCGCGTCTGCGCGGAATTCTGCTTGCCGGAAAACGAGACTTTACCGCGCTGTTTACCGAAAAACTGCGCGATATGGCAGTGAAAAAAGGTGATGTCATCAACGACTACACAGTGACAGAGATTACCAGAAATTCGGTTACCCTTGAAAAAAACGGTAAGGAGATCGTCCTTTATGTTCAGGAATAGATATTCGAGACAGTTCTTGTATCTGCTGGCGGCGCTGGTGTTGCTGCCGATCTGCATAAATGCAGCCGGCGACCGAAACGTCAGCTTTCATCGTCGGGTGCTCGATCGTATTTCGGTGCTCTATCTCATGAACAACGAAATGGAACGGTCGATCGAAGTGCAGCGGCGCGCCATGCAGCCGCAGTATCAGGATGACAAGGCACCTGATCTCGCTGCCGATGTCACTGAACTGGTCAGATTGCTCGAAGCCGACCGTCAGAGTGATGAAGTGGTAAGCTGGCAGAGCGAGTACAGCAACCTTACCGGTAAAAAAGTTGTTTCGCCAAAACCGGCTTCTGCTAAAAAAACAGTCGCAGAGCCAGCTGAAGAAGTTATCAAAATTGAAAATGCTGCCTGGTCGAGGGGAGCGCACAGAGTTCCTGACGAATTCAACCTGAATCTGAATTCAGGCAGAAAAGTCATGGTCAGAGGCAAAGCGCCGTCTGCACCCAAAACCCAGACTGTCACTCAAAAGCCGGCCGCAGGAAAGCCGGTAGCAAGACCTGTTGTGGCAGCAGCGCCCGCTGCAAATCCGGCGCCGGTTAAGGCGCAAAAGGCCAGCCCATCTCAGCCTCCGGTTAAGCAGCCGGTAGCTCTGCCTCCTGTTGTAGCGCCTGACAGCGTAATCGAAGAGAGTGTCTCGGCCGATGCCGACACAGCAAGTGCCAAAGAGCTGCTTGACGCCCGGAAGGACCAGGCCAAAGAGCGTTTCGAAGAGCAGAAGGCCAGACTCGAAGCTGAACGCCTGGCCGAGAAAAAGGCGAGAAAAAACAAGGTTGCGCCGGTTTCTGCACCGCTCGCAGCTACACCTCAGGCAGAGCCGGCAACAGTTGCAGCCGACAACAAAGAGCCTGACGACAAGTTTCCGTATCTCAAGAAAAAACTCGATGAAACCAGGGGAGAATCACGCCCCGAGATGATCGAGTCGCCAGAACCTTCTCAGCCGGTTGAAGAAGCACCGGAACCCGTGAAAACTCCGGCAGCCCCGGCGCCAGAAGTCGCGGCCGCAACGGTTGCAGACCCTGTCAGTCAGGCTGAAGTCGAAGCGCGCCTCAAAGATCTCCGCCAGAAAATCGCAGAATCTGAATCAGAAGCCCGGGCTAAGCTCGAGGCCGAAGTCAGAGCGAAACTCGAAGCCGAAATGAAGGCCCGCGCTGAAGCAGAAGCAAAAGAAGAAGCTGAAGCCAGAGCCAGACTTGAGGCCGAAGCAAAAGCCCGCGCTGAAGCTGAGGCAGAAGTCAAAGCCAGACTTGAAGCCGAAGCAAAAGCTCGCGCCGAAGCAGAAGCCAGAGCAGAAGCCGAGGCTCTCGCCCGCGCTGAGGCTGAGGCCCGCGCCCGGGCTGAAACAGAAGCCCGTCTGGCGGCCGAAGCAAAGGCGAGACTCGAAGCCGAAGCCCAGGCTAAGGCTGAAGCCGCAGAAAAAGCACGTGCCGAAGCTGCCGAAAAAGCCAGGCTCGAAGCCGAAGCTGAAGCAAAGGCACTCGCCGAAGCTGCCGAAAAAGGCAGACTTGAAGCAGAAGCTCAGGCAAAAGCAGCACTGAAAGAAAAACTCGAAGCCGAAGAACGCGCCCGCGTCGAGGCTGAAGCCAGAGCCGCCGCTGAAGCAAAAGCACGTGCCGAAGCTGAAGAAAAAGCGCGCCTGGAAGCGCAGGCCCGTGCTGAAGCTGAGGCTCGCGCCGAAGCCGAGGCCAAAGCCCGCGCCGAAATCGAAAATCGCGCCCGTCTGGTTGCCGAACTGAAGGCCCGCACTGAAGCCCGTGCCAAAGCCGAAGCTGAAGAAAAGGCGAGACTCGAAGCCGAAGCTCTTGCCAAAGCTCAGGCTGATGCTGAAGCTGCCGCAAAGGCAAAAGCTGAAGCCGAAGCGAAACTCGAAGCCGAAGAAAAGGCCAGAGCCGAAGCTGAAGCGAAAGCCAAAGCCGAAGTCGCCGAAAAACTCAGACTGGCTGCCGAAGCCAAAGCTCGTCTCGAAGCCGAAAGAACTGCCCGGGCAGAAGCAGAAGCCAAAGCAAAAGCCGAAGCTGAAGCTGCCGCCAAAGCGGCTGCTGCCGCTAAAGCAGAGGCAGAGGCAAAAGCCCGCGCCGAAGCAGAAGCTAAAGCAAAAGCTGAGGCCGATTCTGAAGCTGACACTCGCGCCCGTCTGCTGGCCGCTTTGAAAGCTCGCACCGAAGCACGTGAGGTCGAACTGCAGGCCGCCGCTGCTCCGGCTCCAGCCGAAAAACCGGTGCTTTCTGCCGAAACCCCGGCCCGTCCGGTCACCGTCAGCGAAACGACAGCAGCGGTTGCACCAGCAGCCCGCCCGACCCGCCGCAGGGTCGAAAAGCCGAAGGCTCAGCCGGCGCGTGCCGCCGCTGCCCGCCCGGCTGCCGCCAGAACTGAAGAGCAGTGGCTGCCGGAATACCGCCTGAACAAGGAACAGCAGGCATCTGCCGCCAGATCAGCCAGACCTGAGGCAGATCAGTATCGCAATGCAAAACCGCTGTTTCCCGACTCGCCGCGCATCGTTGTGCTCAACCCGCAGCCGGCCAAACCGGTGATCGTCTCGACTGCTCCTGACGTCGAAAAACTCAAGGAACTCTCTGATATCAGGGTTTCAATGAACTTCAAAGAAGCCAACCTTGCTGAAGTAGTGCGCATGCTCGCTTCCAAGGGCAATCTCAACCTGGTCAGCCGCAACCCGATTCAGGGCAGCACCACGGTTAACTTCGAAAACATTCACGTTGGCGTGGCGCTCGATATAATTCTGCGCACCAATGATTACATGTATGAAATCAAAGACGGCGTTCTCTGGGTTTTCAGCCGCAATGAAGAACCCATGGAAACCCGGGTGTTCTTCGTGCGCAATGCCGTGGCGGCCGAACTGCTGCCGATGGTGCAGCAGTCGCTCGGGCAGCTGCCTGATACCTTGAACCGTCAGAATTCATCAGTATCAGCGCCTCAGCCCGAAGCCGGCTCAGAAGGCATGTCGGTTGCCGGCGTGGTGACTGGTGGTATTTCGGCGCTGGCTGGTGGTAACACTCAGCTGGCCGCTCCTTCTGCCGCTGCTCCAGCAGCTGCAACAGCCGGCAGCAGCCGTGGCAATGTCTATCTCGATGACCGCTCGAATTCTCTGATCGTAACCGCGCCGATGTCGAAGCTCAATGAGATTTCGCGCCTGATCGAGATCTACGATTCACGCAATACCGCCCGCTACGAAGAACGTGTGTTCAAGCTCATGCACATCGACAAGAAAACGCTCGAAGATGCGATAAAGATGATAATACCGAGTTTTGATCCGTCCAAGCAGATGTTTGAGGTGCAGCGTTCGGCCCAGACATCGACCCAGGGCGCCGGCGGCGCTCAGCGGCGCTAGGAAGAGGATGACCATTGAAAGGGAAGACTATGATGCAGAAACAGATCAGGTTGAAAGCGAAAAATCATGTGTTCAGAGGGTTGTGTCTGCTGTTCCTCTGTCTCGTCACCATGGCGCCGGCATGGGGACAGGCACCGGGCGGCGGCGCCCCGCAGGGTCGTGGTCAGCAGGGGGGCGGCCCGTCGGTGGCTCCTGAAACTACTCTGGTCATCAGAGAAACCCCTGAGAACCTCGATCGCATCGAGCAGCTGATCAAAACGCTCGATATCGCACCGCGCCAGGTATTCATCGAAGCGCACATCTTCGACATTTCCCTCGACGATACCAACTCGACCGGCGTCGACTGGTCGGCGCTGATGACCCAGATCGGCCGCGACACACCGCTCTGGCAATACGACCACACCGTTCTCGGCGAAACCGCCGGTAACGGCACTTTTCGCCTGGGCAACCTCAACAGCGACCACTTCAGCATGCTGCTGCGCAGCCTCAAAACCAACAACAAGGCACGCTCACTGTCTAACCCGCGCATAACCGCTCTTAACGGTCAGGTTGCCAACATCATGATTTCGCAGAAGGTGCCTTACATCACTACCAATACCATTGATACAACCGGCGGTCAGCAGCGCACCGAGCGTATCGTAAATTTTGAAGAGATCCAGATAAGTCTTGACGTTACTCCTCTCATTTATGACAACCAGACGATCAGAATGAGTGTTACCCCCAACATTACCTCGCTGCGTTCATTCGTCGAAGGCGTGCCCTGGACCGAAGGGCGCAAGGCGACCACCGAACTCTACGTCAGAGACGGCGAAACTATCATTCTCGGCGGT
>Ga0116143_10001020_pt1 | contig 35515 bp, 18 predicted proteins | sample AD_UKC034_MetaG_FD_89745 | JGI IMG/M metagenome (GOLD analysis project Ga0116143, IMG submission 89745) | Active sludge microbial communities of municipal wastewater-treating anaerobic digesters from USA - AD_UKC034_MetaG | ecosystem: Engineered > Bioreactor > Anaerobic > Digestate | place: USA... | reverse complement strand
GCGGTGGCGTCGATCGTATAACTTCCGGCAGTCCCGCCATATCCGACCGGCGCATAGGCCCAGCTGATAAGGGCGGCATCGTGTGCCGTCAGATTATTGGAGCCGGCAAACACCGGATCGGCCGCAGGCAAGGTTTTGGATTTGGGTTGGGTTGTCACCGTCAGAGAACGGGTTGTAATGTCCATTGTCGTTGCAGGTGTGTTCGTCACGTTATAGTTGGCAGCTCCGCCGACGGTTGCACTGACGGCATAGGTTCCGACATCCGTATTGGCGTCAACTGCTCCGAAATTCGGCGTAACGGTCGTAAACAAGCTGGCGCTGTCACTTCCAACCAGACCGACAAAGTTGAAGTTGGCGTAACTGAGTGTCGGATTGGCATTTCCGTACACTTTGCTCAGCGTTCCGGTAAAGGAGGAGGTGATATCTTTCGGATCGACAGTGATTGCAGTGGCATTGTTGGCGTAGCTGAATCCGTAACCGAGATCGGACGTCAAGTTTCCGCTGCTGTAGGACACGCCGTAGCTGCCGACGCCAGAACCTACGATGTAGGTTGTCGTTCCATTGACGCTTCCCCCGATCGTGTCATCGCCCGAGTCGGTCCCAAGATAGCCGGAGAGCGCATATGCATAGCCCGCCAGCGATGGAACGGCATCGCCATAGTTTAAACTGGCCAATCCCGACGGGGTGACCGTCAGGGTCGGCGTATAGCTGTAAAGAAGGCCGTTGCCTACACCCAATGCAGGGCAGGAGCCGCCATAAGTACAAGAGAAGCGGCGGAAAGACGGGACCAGACCGCCGATGGTATCGCTGGCCGGATTGGTGCTATAAACCAGCCAGCGTCCGCCTGAGCTTAAAGCTCCTGCGCCGCTGTTGTTGATAAAATTACGGGCCGACGCCAATGTCAGGGAGTCTCCGGCATTACTTGCGGTCAATGTCCCGCTTTGAAGAACGACATCACCGGTTGTATTTTTGTTCTGGACCAGAATTGTTCCTGCGGTGATATCGCGCAAGGTGACATCTCCACCAGCATGATTGGTTTTACCCGTTCCGTCATCCAGACGAACGGTGACCGTTCCTGTTCCGGCGTTGATCGAAGTGCCTGCACCCATGGTGATGACGGCCGATCCCGCGTCACGCTGGGCATCTACAACTCCCGTGGAGAGGTCTTCGTTGGCAAAAAGATTCAGGTCGCCGTTATCCGTTGCAATATTGGCATTCAAGAGAATGCTTCGACCAGCCTGAAGCGTGAAAGTTCCTCCATCGCCGAAATTGTTGCTGACGCTAATGTCGTTATTCACTGTGATGTCATTATTGGCCTGCAACGTTACTGATGTTCCTGCATTCAGGACATTCTTGATGAACAGAGGATCAAGTGTGATGCTTGATGACGACAAAGTTCCATATAGGTTATAATCGTTAATGTTATGGGTATCCAATGAAATGGAATAGACTTTCTGTTGTCCTGAATCCCCTACAACAAAACGATTGTTCACTGCGTCTTCGTTGTATTCATAGTTTGGCCAGAAACCTCCCCAGATGGTGCCGCCCTCCCCCAACAGAGCATTGTAGGATGTAATTTCGCCGAATGTTCCATGGTCGCCATCAATAATCATAACAGCTCCCGCATCAGTTATGGCACCATCATCCCAATACGGAGCGATCAAAACATAGTCATTGTTCGAAAGAACCACGGAGTCGCCCCAGTCCGACCATCCCACCTGGTCACCAGCGGAGGACCCGACAACGGAATTGGCTGAACTGATAGCGCCGCTGGTTCCCGTTGTTCCATTGCCCCATGTCAGAGCGCCCGCATCGACAATCGCGCCGTTATCCCAATCGGGACTGTTGATAATGTAGTTCCCGTTGGACAGGGTCGTAATACCCCATGCTCCAATCTGGTCGTTTGCCGTAGAACCGACCAGAGAGTTGGGAGACCCCACGATTCCGCTTACTCCCGTTGAAGCATTGCCCCAAGTTATCGCACCGGAGTTGTCATGTAGCGGGCTTTTTACAAGATAGTTTCCGTTCGCCAGAATGGTGATGTCGCCGCCACCTCCAACATAATCATAGTCTACCGCTCCAATCAAAGAGTTGGTGGCATCAATGGCACCGAAAACCCCTGTCGAAGCATCACCCCATGTCACCGCCCCGACATCTTCCATGCCGGTGTGGTCCCATGCGGGACTTAAAACCAGATAATTTCCATTGGGTAAAACAGTGATTCCACCGGTGCCGATATTGTCATAGTCAAATGATCCAACCAGGGAGTTAGCGGCACTGACAACTCCTACAGTACTGACCGATGGGTCAATCCATGTGACGGCACCTACTCCCGGATGACTCCCGTCATCCCAATCCGGACTCCAAATCAGATATTTACCACCTGAAAGCGACACAGGTCCACCAGACCCAACGTAGGAATCTGCCACAGTTCCAACCATTGAATTGGCGGCACTGACAATCCCTGTCGTCCCCGTTGTGCCGTTGCCCCATGTGACCGCACCGGCATTCGCGGCAAGTCCATTATGCCACCTGAAGCTGAGGGCCACGTAATTTCCATCATCCAGAGCTTCCGCAACCCCCACGCGGTCATCGGCTGTGGCCCCGATCAAAGAGTTGGCGGCACTGACAGTACCCACCAATCCGGTTGTGCCGTTGGCCCACGTCAGAGCACCGGCATTGGCCGTGGCACCATTATCCCAAAGATCGCTGCCGACAATATAATTGCCGTTGGTCAGCCCAACCACCCCTGCAAATCCTACCATGTCACCAGCGGCCGTACCGATCAAAGAGTTGGCAGCAGAAACTGCTCCGCTGGTTCCTGTTGTTCCATTCCCCCACGTAACGGCTCCGACGTCTGCCGTTCCGCCATTGTCCCATTCAGGGTTGCTCACAACGTAGTTGCCATTGGCCAGCTCAACTACACCGTATTGCCCGACCAAATCGTTTGCAGAGCTTCCCACCAGAGAGTTGGCGGAAGATATAACGCCGGAAATGCCAGCGGCTCCGCTTCCCCATGTCACGGCTCCGGCATCGGCTGCGCCACCATTATCCCAATTTGGGCTGAGCGCCAGATAGTTTCCATTCGAAAGAAAAACTGTGTTCCATACATCCCCAACACCATCGTTGGCGTGGCTTCCGACCAACGAGTTGGCAGAAGAAACCACCCCCACAGTTCCACCCAAGCCGTTGCCCCACGTCAGGGCACCGGCATTCACCACGGCACCGTTATCCCAGTTGGCGCTTCCTACAAGATAGTTGCTGCCGCTCAGCACCACTGTTGTCGGATTCCCCCACTGATCTCCACCCAGGTAATCATTAGCATGGCTTCCGACCAGAGAGTTAGCCGCAGAGACAACGCCACTGGTTCCCGTTGCTCCATTGCCCCACGTCACGGCTCCGGCGTTTGCTGTTCCGCCATTATCCCAGATCGGACTGACTGCAACATAATTTCCGTTAGCAAGAAGAACCACCTGATTTCCGACCCAGTCATTGGCGTGGCTTCCGACCAACGAGTTGGCCGAGGACACAACACCTACGGTTCCGCCCAGACCGTTGCCCCAGGTCAGAGCCCCCGCTCGTCCGTTCCAACTAACATTTCTAAGCAGGTAATTGCCGTTATCCAGTGTCTCGATGCCATTGGACCCGACTTTGTCTCCTCCATGTGACCCCACGATAGAGTTTGCCGAACTGACAACACCGCTTACTCCAGTGGTACTACTTCCCCAGGTGGCTGCTCCAGCCAGCACGGTGGCTCCATTGTTCCAGAAACCGCTTTTAACCACGAAATTGCCATTGGTTAATTCTGTAACACCATAATTTCCCACCAGATCGTTTATCTTATTTCCTGTAAGCGTGCTGATGAGTGCGCCAGTAGCACCGTTGAAGAGATAGACGGCTCCGGCATCTGTTGCCATCAGGTCATCTTCGGAGTCTATAACAACGACATTGCCATTGCTGAGGACCTCATAACCACCGTACGCCCCTGAATCAGGGTTAGGATCTACAAGTTCAAAGTAGGAAATGCCATTGGATATGCCACCGTTGGCAATGGTGATATTTTTGGGGTCAAGAAGAAGGTTTCCCGCCAGATAACCGCTTCTTCGTGCCGCGGCACTGGTCACGGCATCGCCGGAAATGGTCATCTGGTTTTTGGAGGATATTTCAATCTGTCCGCCGTCGCCGCCGTTTGCACCGCCTCTGGCTTGAGCTGTACCACCGAACAGGGTTTCATCGTCAGACCAGACAATTACTTCACCGCCTTTGCCTGTATCCGTTGCGTCAGCGCGCAGAGTGGTCGAATAGTTAACAGCTGTTGTTTTGGAGTGTTCAAGAGAACCCGTCCCCTGATATTCGCCGCCAACGTTGATCTTGCCGCCGCCGGTTTTCCCATCGGCGGTCACTTGCGCGCCGAAAAACTTTAAATTGCCCTGATCGGCCGTGATTTGTATGGTTCCGCCCTTGTCTGTGGCGCTGGATGCGTCATATTTTCCGGACACAAAGGCTTTGGACCCCGTTTTTCCTTTGACTGTGATCTTCCCACCGTCGCCGTTGCCTCCTGTTGCATCGGTGCGGCTATTTTCGCTATCCAGATAGGCGTTCTTAAACGAGATATCGACCGTTCCGCCGGTTCCGCCAGTTCCGTTTGTTCCGGCTGCCGAAATGCGGCCCTGCTGGATAATATTTTTGCCGGTGATGGAAACGGATCCGCCCGTTGTGCCACTGGCATCCAGATTTCCGGTGATACTCACGCTCGTTTCGTCATTACCGGAAATGATAATTTTCCCGCCTTGAACCTCTGCTGAAGGCACGTTGATTTCGCCATCAAGCTGGACCAATGAATTGACCAGATGGGTTCCTGTGGCCGCTGTGATTTTTACCGTACCGCCTTCGGCGTTGATCGTGCCGGAGTTGGAAACCAATTGCTCGGTCATGTCGTCGCTGGCAGCAATTGAAATAGCTCCATCACCATAGAGATCGACAGTAAATTTATCCCCCGATGCCAGATGGACTTTTCCCAGTCTAGCATTGATAACCCCATTATTCTCAACCCGCGGAGCAACCAGCCCAACCAATCCGGCATCCTTGGCGGTAATTGTCCCCTCATTGATAATGGCCGCATCAGGCGCTCCCGGCGCATTGAATTTCAAATTTCCCGCCATGGCATCGGCGTTGGTGATATCGGAAGTCGTGGCAATCAGACTGTTGACGTCGACAACAGCATCCTTGCCGAATGAGATACCGCTCTGGTTGATCAGGACTACATTCCCGTTGGCTTTCAGGTTACCAAGAATCTGGGAAGGGTTGGCATCATTGATCCGATTGACAGTCAGGGAAGAAGAGGAAGGTTGATGGAATTGTGTGGTTTCGCCTTTGTTGATGTTGAAGCTGCGCCAGTCGATTACAGCGCGATCCGAATTTTGACGAACATCAACCCGATTGGTGGAATTCTCGATTGTCGCCTGTCCGGCAGACACAACTCCGCCGTCCGGATTGGCAAGAGCCGCCGTCAGTCCCAGAAACGAACATGCGGTCAAAGAGGTCGTGAGCAGCAGAAACTTTTTCATTAAAAACCTTACCCTTAAGGACACTCAACCCATCAATTATCCACGATTTAAATAAAATTTTACTTAACCAATTATGGAATCCGCAGAAATACTGGGTTTTGCGTTAAATACACTTTAACTTTTCATCCTTATAGATGGGTACATTATGAGAGTTTTCTTGCGTTACATCTCATTGGTTTTCGTCGCCTTTCTTGCTTTGTACAGTGGGAGAGACGCCTTTGCGCAAACCATTCCGGGGCCTGCCGACATTGACCGCGTTGCCCCTGCGGTGCAGGAAATTCTCAAGATCGAGCCGGTTCCTTCGCCCTTTGATCTGGATGCAACCCCTGGAATTCGCTACAGCCGCCCGCCCGCCAATGCGGATCAAATCAAACTGATCCTCAGAAGTGTCAAAGTGGAAGGGGTTTCCGTTTACAGTGCCGGAGACATTGAAGCCCTCTACAGCGCCCATGTCGGGAAAGAGATCACGCTGGGTCAAATCTGGAAGATTTCCGATACGATCACGAATAAATACAGACAAGACGGTTACTTTCTTTCCAGAGCATATATCCCCGCTCAGGAAATCGCGGATGGAACGATTCTTATTAAAGTTGCTGAAGGGTACATTCGACAAGTTGAAGTTGGCGACGATCTGAGATCAAATCCCCTCGTGCAAAATATCATCTCTCAGATCACATCCAAAAAACCTATTTCTTCCGGTCAACTTGAGCGCTGCCACCTGCTGCTCACCGACCTGCCCGGACTGCAAAACCTGTTTGGAACACTTGTACCTATCGCGCACCCCAAAGACGGCGGCGTCAAACTGGTCTATTCCAGAAACGAGACTCGGACATCTTCGGGTTTTATCGGCATCAATAATTTCGGTTCGAAGTTTCTGGGTCCGACACAGGCCGTAGCCCAGTGGCAGGGCAATCTGTTCGGGACACAGGAAAGTTTTCTGGCTCTGCGTTCAAGTTTACCCCTTGCCGAACTGAAGGCCATAAATGTGTCGCAGCGCATTCCACTCACCCCTGTAACCGATCTGACCTTTTCCACGGGGTACACAAGAGCACAGCCCGGATTCACCTTGAGCCCGCAGGAAATCGAAAGCTATTCTGCCGATGTCGGATTGAACCTGACCTATAAAATTATCCGCCAACGAACAGAAAACTGGTCTATTTCTGTTTCTCTCGACGGTAGAAATTCAAAGAGCACAATTCTGGGTACGACCCAGCTCAGTGAAGACCGTATCAGAGCCGTCAGGTTCGGAACCAGCTATGATACATATGATTCACTTGGAGCCTACAATCTAGGAACCCTGACGGTCAGCAAGGGTTTGGGCCTGCTTGGCTCCAGTAAAAAGGGTGACATTGATATTTCCCGCGACGGTGCCGAACCGAACTTCACAAAGGCCGAACTGGAGTATATTCGCTACCAACCTCTTCCGGAAGGACTCCTGACCGTTCTGTCGGCTAAAGCGCAGAAGGCTTCCGGCTCTCTCTATTCTTCCGAAGAATTCGGTTTCGGCGGGCAGTACTACGGGCGTGCCTACGACTCTTCGGAGCTGACTGGTGATGACGGTGTATCCGCCAGCATCGAGCTGCAGTATAATGATCTTCCGCAAATGCCGGATTATACATTCCAACCCTATACCTTTTACGATATCGGGAAAGTTTGGAATGCCAACAACGGACAGGTCGACAGCATCTCGGCAAGCTCGGCAGGTTTGGGTCTCCGCTTTACCCATCTCAGCGGATTGTCCGGATCCATGACGATGGCGTTTCCCTTGACCAAGAAGATTGACACGCCCATCTACGGTGGAAGTGAAACGGACCCAAGGTTCAGCTTCCAAGTCGGGTATAAATTCTAGGCTCACGGACCGTTCGGATGGCTTCAATATCCGGTAGCTCCCTTTCGCAATTCAGCCCCCCCCTTAAAAACCAATAATAATATGAAAACTATTGCGTTTATTGCGCAATACAAACTATTGTAATGCTTCCAAAAGGGCCTTAGTGAGTAGTGTAGTTTTTAATATCCCAGAGCAGAAGAATTATGTCGAACAAAACCCCAAAACCCGTCAGCGGATTTCCAGAGTGGCTCCCCCAGGAGCGCCGTATCGAGCAACAATGGCAAGATATCATGCGCAGCGTGTTCGAAAGTCACGGTTTTGCGTCGATCGAGCCTTCGTCCGTCGAAGAGGTCAGCGTCATTCAGGCCAAGGGCGATGACGCCGATAAAGAAATTTATGCGTTGAGACGTCTCAACGGGGAACAAGGCTCCGGCGATCCGCGTCTGGCGTTGCACTTTGACCTGACCGTACCGATGGCGCGGTATGTCGCCCAGAATTTTTCCAATCTGACTTTTCCGTTCAAGCGTTACCAGATTCAAAAAGCGTGGCGCGGCGAACGTCCGCAGGAAGGCCGTTACCGCGAGTTTACCCAAGCGGATATCGACGTCATCGATCAGGACAGCGTATCAATGCATTTCGACGCAGAAATGCCGCGCATCGTTCACAAGATCTTCAAAATGATCGGGATTGATAATGTTTGCACCAACATCAACAATCGTAAAATCATTCAGGGATACTATGAAGGGCTGGGCATTTCCGATTCAATGAAGGCGATCCAGATCATCGACAAAATCGACAAAATCGGCCCGCAAGCTGTTCGGGATATGTTGATGGAGCAACTGGGCATCAGCGCGCAGACCGCGCAGAAATGTCTGGATCTGGCGCAAATCCGGTCTGAAGATTCCGGATTTGCCGAGAAAATTCGGGCGTTGGGCGTTTCCAGCCCCCTGCTCGACCAAGGCATCGAAGAACTTAAATTCGTGATGGATTCTCTGGCCGATCTTCCCAAAGGGTCAGTGGTCGCCAATATGTCGATTGCCAGAGGGCTGAACTATTACACCGGCACGGTTTATGAAGGTAAATTCAATGATTATCCCGACTTCCCCACGATCTTTGCCGGTGGGCGATACGAAAATCTGGTCGGGACCTATCTGAATAAAAAACTTCCGGGCGTCGGGATTTCAATCGGCGTCACGCGTATCTTCGGCAAGATGCTGAAAGAAGGTCGGATTGATCTGGGCGAGAAAAGCCCCACCCACGTTCTGATTATCAACACGCCGGAAGCGGATGCGAGCTCACTTGTTCGCAAGGCCGAAATTTTACGTGCAAAGGGCGTGAATACCGAAGTGTATCACGATGCCGCCACCAAAACGGGGAACCAGATCAAATATGCGACGCGGAAAGGCATTCCCTATATCATGTTTCCCGCTACGTCTCAGCAAGGTCACGATGAAATCAAGGATTTGAATTCCGGTGAGCAATCCGCCATGGCCATTGATACATGGCAACCTGTTGAAGGAGCCACATACCAGACGCAGATCAAGCCGTCTTCACGCAGGTCGGTGGCTCACAAGTAGCTGCCCAGCAGAATGGTTTCGATTTCCTGAACGATGTCTTCCTGACGGGCGGCATTCATACGACGTTCCAGAGTTTCCGTCATTTCGCCGAGGCGCCGCAAGGCGTTGTCCATATGTTCGAGACGATGGCGGTTTTCCGAGGCCAAGGACAAGGTGAACACTTCTTGCAAAGCCAGCAACATCGCTTCTTCAATCAGTTTTCCCAGAAATTCGCGTGGCGGAAGCGTGAGAACCGGAGGAAACGGATGCGGCGGTGCGGGATATTGCGGCAACGGTAGCGGGGCAATGGCGCGTTCCGTCGGGCCGTCCTGATCGTGCGAAAAAACACTCACCTGAAGCGGGGCCTCCGGCGTTACCGACTGGGCGTCTTCCAGCCAATGCGCTACAGTTTCCAAAACAGCCGGAATTTCTTCGGTGATGTTCGGCCCCGGCAACAAATCAGGCGCGTCTGATTCCAAATCAAAATATCCCCCCAGTTGGCTGCCGATCATCAGAACCATATCTCCACTGTCTTGCGCCTGATGAATTCCGGGTAACAATTCTTCGTTGAACTTGCCGCAAAATCCGCGTTCCGAGCCGATTGCAATCAGGACTTTGCGGCCCGACTCGACCGGCAGCGTATAGGAGGTCATAAAATCTGCCGCCACTTTTTCAACTGTGGCCATGATAATGAGTTGACGTTCGCGTTGCTCGCCGAGTTTATGCAGTTCCATCATCGCAATGCTTTTCATTGCCGAAAGAATGGTTTTGACGCCACTATAAGCCGCGAGCCTATTGGCAATCTGGTGCCTACGGCTCACGGCAGCCACCGCCGAATTTGAGTCACCCAGTCCTCACGCGGAGAGTCGAGTGTCAGGGACGATGTGTCCGCGGCCACCGATAGTGCGGAAATCGCCGCGTTGACCGCGTCCTGATCCCTGCCATCGAGAAATTTTTCGTTGAAGGCAACGGTCCAGGCCAGCTGAGCTTTCGGAGAGAGCGGGCTTTGCGCATCCTGCTTGAGGATTTGACGCAGCAACCGTCCCTTGGTCAGGCGCGCCTGAATTCCGGCTTCGAGTTTCGACCCAAAATGTGAAAACACTTCCAGTTCAAGAAATTGCAGGTAGTCAAGTTTCATGCGGGCTGATTCCCGTTTAATCGCCGGATGCTGGGCTTGGCCACCGATGCGCGAGACGGAGCGCGGGACGTCGATTGCGGGAAGAATGCCCGATGCGAATAATTTATGATCGAAATAGACCTGTCCGTCGGTGATGGAAATCAGGTTGGTCGGGATATAGGCCGCGATTTCATCCTGTTGCGTTTCAACAACCGCCAGCGCCGTCATACTGCCGCCACCCTTTTCCGCGGATAGGCATGTCGAGCGTTCCAGAAGGCGGGCATGAAGATAGAACACATCGCCCGGATAGGCTTCGCGGCCCGGCGGACGGCGCAGCAGCAAGGACAGTTCGCGGTAAATCTGGGCGTGGGTTGATAAATCGTCATAGACGATCAGGGTACGCCGCCCCGTTTCCATCCAGTGCTCAGCAATCGCGCAGCCCGCGAACGGCGCGAGATATTTCAGGCCAGGGCGCGCCGAAGCTTCAGCAACAACAACAGTTGTATAGGCTAGCGCTCCGCTGGTACGCAGGGTTTCAATGACCTGAGCCACAGTTGATCTTTTTTGTCCGATCAGCACGTAAACGCAGCACACGTCGCGTCCAGCCTGATGCAACACGGCATCAAGCGCAAAGGTGGTTTTTCCGGTTCCGTTGTCGCCGATCAGCAATTGCCGTTGTCCGTGACCGATGGGAATCATCGTATCGGCTATTTTGTTTCCGGTATAAAGCGGTTTGTTGACAAATCCGCGTTCGGTGATTTGCGGCGATAGCCGGTCAAGAAGACGGATGTCGGGGCATTCGGGAACAGGGCCGCCATCAAGTGGTACGCCAAGCGGATCGACAACCCGCCCCAGAAGTTCGTCTCCTGTTGGCAATGTCAGACGACGTCCGGTCAGCGAAGCCCCGATTCCGGCGCGCAAGCCCGGTGTTTCTTCCAAAATCATAGCGCCGATCCGGTTTTCGGAGAGCATATAGACCAGCCCCAGAGATCCGTCATCGGTACGGAGCATTTCCTCCATGCCGGCGGACGGCAATCCGTCAATCCACATTACGCCATCACCGATGGAGATCACCGTTCCGTGTTCGACAATTCGTGGCTCGAACCTATAGTCATCCAGCTGCTGATCCTGCCTGTCCAATAGGGAAAGATTAGTCGCCATGACTGGTTCCATTTGTGAAGAATGCCAGCTCGCTGGCGATGTCAGCCTTGATTACCCATGGTCCGACGGAAATGCGCAGCCCCGAAAGTACGGATGGGTCCTGCTCATAGGCAAAGGCAAGTTCCGTTCCAAGATTTTGCGCTAAAGTTTTTTCAAACTCGTATTTTACAGCATCATCCAGTTGGCGGGCCGTAGTCACCGTCACGGCGCCCCCCATGGATTTTGCAGCAGAAACCAAATCGTTCCGCCGGTCATCGGTCCAGCCCCCCAAGTCGGAGAGAAAAATTTCCGTCATCTTTTCATCGAGTTCGGGACCCGCCATCCGTTCAAGGAATTTCGCGGCAAAAACACCCCCTTGCTGCAAGGCGCGTTGTTCGATGGCGCGTTGCCAATCGGAGCGTTTCTTTTCTTCGGCGGCGGCTATACGCTGCGCCTCTTCTTCGGCGGTAGTACGAACGGCGGCCATACCCTTTTCACGTTCGGCGGAGAGTTCTTTCGAAAGCTCGGCATAGGCCGCGTCTTTTTCCTTGTTCCAATCCTCAAGCCGCCCTTCATACTGGGCGCACATGCCGTCCGCTTCGTCACGCAGGCGCTTGGCTTCTTCGAGTTCATTGCGGATGTCGGCGCGGCGTTTGTCCATCACCGCCATTACCGGACGAAACAGGAAACGGTTCAGGATCCACACCAGAACGGCAAAGTTGATGAGTTCAAGGATAAAGGTGGTCAAATCGAGATGCATTACCGGTTACTCTCTATTAGCGGCTTATTGGGGCAGCAGATATCCGATCAGCGGGTTGCGGAACAGGACAATCAGCACAATCACGAGGACGTAAATTGCCAGCGATTCAATCATCGCGAGACCGATAAACAACGTGCGCATGATGGATTTTTCGGCTTCGGGTTGACGGGCCAAAGCTTCGAGTGCCTGCGCAATGGCGCGGCCCATCGCCAGACCCGGCGCCAATACGCCAATGGCAATCGCCACCAATGCCACGGTTGTTGAAATGATGGTGAGCAGTTCAATGGAGGTCATGTTTTTCCTTCCTCTTTTTTCTCTTGGGTTTGTTGTTGGGACTGGATGCCGCCCGCGATATAGACCAAGGACAACATCCCGAAAATATAGGCCTGCACCAGCGCTTCGATCACATGCAGTACCAGAATGGGCACCGGAACCAGAAATCCGGCCACGATCAAAACCAGCAACGCCGCCATTTCAAGGCTCGCGATATTGCCGAAGAGACGCACAGCCAGCGCGATGGTCCGCGAGAATTCACTGACAATGTGGAAGGGGACCATGATGGGTGACGGCGCCATATAATGACGCAGATAAGAGAGCAAGCCATCGGAACGGATGCCAAACCAGTGCACCGAACAGAATACCAGAACAGCCAGCGCGGCGGTGAGCGACAAATCCCCCGTTGGCGAATGAAGTTCGGGAATCAGGCCGATCAAATTGGCGCAGGCAAGAAAAACCCACAACGTCCCGACAAACGGAACCAGCAGACGCGGTCGGTCTGGCATCATGTCGGCGATGGCGCTTTCAATTGCGGCAACGATACTCTCCAGCACCACCTGACCTTTGCCCGGATTGCGGACTTTGAGACGCGCGGTTGAAATGGCAAAAAGAATTCCAAGTACCGCCATCAAACCCCAAGTCGAAACAACAGTCATGCTGATGGCTAGAGGGCCGATATGAAACAGGGTCACAATCTCTTCCATTACGAGCGCTCCCTTATAAACAGATAGACATTCATAACGCCAAACCCAATCCCGAGGAAGATAAAACTGACCGTCCATGTTGCGGAATACCCCGAGGACATTTCGTCAATCCACTGGCCGAGATAGGCTCCCAAGATAACAGGAACAACAAAGAGCAAGGCCAGCGTTCCGAGAAAGACAGTCTGGGAAATCAGGCTTCCTCGGTTGCGTTCGGCGTCGCTCAATCGTTCAGCATCACGTTCGGCCGCTTTGCGGAGGTCGTCCTTACCTACCATACACCTCCTCCTGTCCGTGCTGCAACCGCCAGAGACGGCGTGTCATTTCCTGTTCCAGCCGCGAAATACTTCCTTTAAGGTCGTGCATCACCGCTTCTTCCGCGGAGAGGATGTCCCTGATTGCATCTGAAACGGTGCGGTAATCCTCGCCGCGAATATAACGCCGCGTGCTGATACACAAATTACCGTCGTTGAAATACAAAATCCCGCCGGTTACAGCGACATATTGCCACTCTCCGTTTTCAGGACGAAAACGGCACAGGCCCGGCTCCAGAACAGTCATCATACGTTCATGTCCCGCCATCAGCCCGAACGATCCGGATTTATCCGCACCGATGAAGCTCGTGACATTGACAAGGGTTTCCGTCAGAGGCGCCGATTGCAGGTGGAGGGAAAATCCGTTCATGCCGCTCTCCCCTGTTTGAGAGGGTCTTTCATCGAGCCGCGCATGTAGCATTGGTCTTCCGGCAAGGAGTCATAGACGCCGTTCAGAAAATCGTCGAAATCGTCGAGCGCTTTGGCAAGTGGAACAGACACACCGTCGATGCCAGAATGGCTTGCGACTGTGTGGAATGGCTGGCTCAGATAGCGTTGCAGGCGGCGTGCCCGCCCGACGATGCGTCGGTCTTCGGCGGAGAGTGCCTCGATCCCCAGCATGGCGATAATGTCCTTGAGTTCGTCGTAATGGGCCAGATGTTCGCGCACAGCGCGGGAAATATTATAATGACGCTCGCCGACAACGCGTTTGTCAAGGAGTCGGCTCTGCGAAACCAGCGGGTCAATGGCCGGATAAATTCCGCGGCCCGCCTGTTCGCGCGAGAGGATCACCAGCGTGTCCAGATGCGAAAGGATAGCGCTCACCGCCGGATCGGTCATATCGTCGGCGGGGACATACACGGCCTGCACCGAGGTGATGGTTCCAGACGCGGTCGAGGAGATACGTTCCTGCAGTTCTGCAACTTCAGTGAGCAAAGTGGGTTGGTATCCGACCGTTGCGGGCATGCGCCCCAAAAGGCCGGAGACTTCACTTCCCGCCTGTACAAAGCGGAAAACGTTATCCATCAGAATCAGAACTTCCTTGCCCAAGGAATCGCGCAGATATTCGGCATAGGTTAGAGCGGTGGCGCCAGTGCGCAATCGCACTCCGGGGGATTCATCCATCTGCCCGAACACCAGCGTGGTTTTGGGCAGGACACCGGCCCCTTCCATTTCTTTCCAGAGTTCGTGGGCTTCGCGGATGCGTTCGCCAATTCCGGCGAACACCGATACACCCTGATGAAGCGCGGCAATCGCGTGCATAAACTCCATAATCAGAACGGTTTTGCCAACCCCCGCGCCGCCGAACAATCCGGTTTTGCCGCCTTTGACGAACGGGCACAGCAGGTCGATGGATTTGATTCCTGTCTCCAGAATTGATTGCGGACCACGCACCTCGGAAAGGGGGCCAAGATGCGTCAGAATGGGTCTTTTTTCCTTGTCTGGCAGAGGAGAACCGCCGTCCAGAGGACGACCGAACATATCGACAATGCGCCCCAGACACTCGGGCCCGACCGGAACGCTCAACGGTCCGCCCGTGCTGTAAACTGCCATGCCGCGCTTCAATCCTGCCGTCGTGCGCAAAGCCACTGCGCGAACATGGCGAGCGTCAAGGTGGTGATGAACTTCCAGCAAACAAGCCTCATCCCCCAGCGGGATTCTTAATCCTTCATAAATGGCGGGCAAAGATTCCGTGCAGGCGATTGTGACCACAGGGCCTGTAATATCGGTGATCGTTCCTGCCGGAATTGTTTCCATGAGATTCCCACTCAAACCAAGGTTAGAAAGACCACCACCAGAGTACTCTTCAGACCTTCCGATCATAAGTTACTATGGGAAAATATTTATGTTATCCACAAATATCCGCATCTGCGACCATCCAAGCAATAGCGCAGACGTTGTTTTTTAATATGTATGTTTAGGGAGAGCGCGAGGGGAGAACGGCGTTGCCGGTGTTTGCACGGGTATAGGCTTTTCCTACAAATCCTTCAGGGCAGCTTTCAGGTGTTACCCCTGCGTCCAGCCATGCCAGTGCCAGCGGCAGATCGTGCATATCCGAGATGACTACAGAGGCCCCGGCTTCCAGAAGTTTGTGTGCGTGCGCGTCTTTGTCGTTGTAAAAGTTTGCGGCGACCGTGCCGACAACGCGCAAGTCGGGGCGTCCATCCTTGGCATAACGGACTCCGCTGATACTGTCTTCAACAACTGCCGTTTCAGAAAGGTTGTAGGGGAAAGATGCGCGATTCAGTTCCTCAAACAAGGCTGTGTATTTGTTCGGGTGTCCGTATCCGCTGAAGCGACGCGCGCCGGCAGCAAACACATCCGACAATCCGGCATTTGCGCCCGTCTTAGGATTGACCGCAGCCTCCAACGTGACATCCATCCGGTCCGCGCGGCTTGTCGTTGCCAAGATCACATTTTCGGGACCAACCATCCGGCCAATTTCCTCATGGGCCTCAACAACACCGGGGACAGCTTTCAAATCTCTTTTGAAGCGTTCGATTGTTTCTATCGTAATCAGATCGGCAATAGCGAATGCCACAGCCTCTCTTTGGGCGGTCTCTCCTTCCAGTCCTTGCTGGCGCTTGATTTCCTCGATCTGTTGAAAAGAAAATCTATACAGTTCCATCACGGCATCAGGCTCTATACTCCGCCCCTGCATCAGAAGGCTTACGATTTTGTTGGTCGAGACACCGGCGAAATTGTGGTAGACGTGATCCGGTTCGAGAGGGGTGGAAAGCTGGCTCACCATATCGGTCAGGAAATCGTCCGCCACACGCATCGCCAGATCTTCGCTGTTAACATTCACACCATCGTTATCAAAAATTACCAGCTTGATCGCCATCGGATATCTCTTTCCGCTTGAATTTGTTTCTGAAGTCTAAGTTTAGATAGTATATAGATTTGAATATGAAAAAGCAAGCTTTTTCCAGAAAGTGAAAAGGTGTAAAATTATTATATTACAATGCGTTACATCTTTACTTCCGAATTTCCGGCCCTTATCCCCCGCTCGTAAATTTTATTGCTATTATTAACATAACTATATATATCATGCGGCATGAGTGCCCGTGATATCCCAGACGCCGTATTTATAAGCGAGATGCAAAGCGAACCGCATAGCGGTTCGTACCGCTTTATCAAGGACCTTCATCATGCCGGCCACCATCCCATCAATCCCTTGATCCGGCATAACGGGCTTATCGAATATGAACGGGGGGCCGCTTGCATCGGCATCACCCCGCATGAAGAACTCGTCCTGCTTTCCACCACGGACCGCGACGATATGGAACTGGAACACCGGTTCGGCTGGAAATCCGACGGGACCACTACGGCACGATCCGAAGCCGAGATGAGCGCCCTTCTTTCTCTCGATAAACTTGTTGTCGGGCAGGACATCCTGAAAGACGGCAGCGTTTATCTGGGACGGTTTATCAAACAGAAATCTTATGGGTCCGATGGCGACACAAACTACGATCATATGCTCGGTGTTGCTGCATGGAAGCCCACTCCCAAAAACCTCCTTCATACAATTCTCGATCTGTTTTCTCAGCACCATCGTCAGGATTTGCTCGATAGCGGCACGCTGATGCACCACGATCCGCTGATCTGGACGTCGAAGGAAATGGTTTTTGCGGCGCGTCCCGCTACCATGCGCGGTTTCTACAACAACATTGTTCATGTCACCAATAACAAAGGTGAAAGTCTTTACAATCTTCATACGTTAACTTCGCCGCGCAAGGGGTGGGATTCAGCGCGGATGTTTCACGAAGTTTTTACGGCTGCCGATCAAAAAAATCTGTCACGTCTGAAAAGGCCGTTGATGCACATGCTGTTCAACGGCATTGCAGTCAAACGCAAGAACATGACCATGGAGGAGATCGAGGCACATATCGACCAGACATTTTCTCCAACTGTCAAAAAACTGCGTCAGGGGGCCTGCCCTTACGCGCTCGAAAGCGGATACGGCGAACCCGTCAAAGGAATCCGGTGGATCAAGGGCAAACTGAAACAAGCCTTTGCCTCGGTTGCTTTTGCCGTACATGACATTTCCAAGAAGGACATGTTGATCGTTACTTTACCCAGCGTCGTCGGCTTTGGTTTTTCCGCCCTCACGGAAAAAGGGGGATGGGCAGCACTTGCCATTCCTCCCCTCACATTCCTTGGTGTAAAGCTCGGTCTTTTGTTGTTCTCGCGGTCACGGCCCGTATTTGCCAACGCTTTTTTCTCCGACCTTATCCATCATTTCTGGAAAGAGGGTATATCCAAGAAAAACATCCCACGGCAATTCGAAATGGTTAGACCCGACGTTCTTGCCAATCTGCGAATTCTGTCACGCAACGAAGTTGATATGAGAATGCGGACTTCCAGCAATGCGCCTGTCGATACGCCGCCTTGGGATACGCTGTATATGATCGGGACGATGAACGGCCCTTATGGATCGCAAGCCAGTCTGCATAAAATCGGTAACCAGTGGGTTATCAAAACAAAAGAAGACAAGAAAAGTTCGGGGATGCAGATCGAATATTGGCCTTTGCTGAATGTGGCGTTCGCCAAAAATCCCGTGAGTGATCATCTGCCGCTAAGTCTTTCCGATGCATTCGCCAATTCCGGCCAGCCTATTTGTATGGTCTATGCCAACCGCGATCCGGATACCAACGCCCTTGATTACGGTCAGGAGTTTATTACTCAGGAAGATTACGACCAGATCGTCCATATACTGAGCAATCGTCCGGCACGGGATATGTACCGTCAACCGGAAGTCACCGGAGGCCTCCTCAAAGGTTATCCTTTGGGGCCTGTGGCAGTAGGACAAAATCCTTATGAAACCAGTGAATGGGCCAAGGGTGCGAGCCAGGCTGGTGCCGTGGAAGTTATCGGCGAAGTGGTGGATACCCTAAAAGATCTTTTGGAAAACGCACTTAAAGGTCCTCATTAGCTCTGCCGATATCCACCACCCTGCGAATTATGGGATATCAGGGGTGATTTCCCATTTTCACCAGTATGTTGACCCCTCTGCCGTTTCAATGCTAGATTTTTTCCCTAACATTTATGGCAGAGGTTTATTTTGATTACATCGAACGACGTCAGGGCGGCTTTTCTTGATTATTTTGTGAAGAACGGACATACGGCAGTGGCGTCGAGTTCACTCGTCCCGCTCAACGATCCGACCTTGCTGTTCACCAATTCGGGGATGGTCCAGTTCAAGAACGTCTTTACCGGACTGGAAGAGCGTCCCTATGCCCGCGCCTGTTCTTCGCAAAAATGCGTCCGTGCAGGCGGCAAGCACAACGATCTCGACAATGTCGGCTACACAGCTCGTCACCATACGTTTTTCGAGATGCTCGGGAACTTTTCGTTCGGCGACTACTTCAAAGAAGACGCCATTCCGTTTGCGTGGAATTTGCTCACCAAGACTTTAGACATTGATCCCAAGCGTTTGACAGTCACGATTTATCACGATGACGATCAGGCTTATGACATCTGGAAGAAAGTGGCCGGATTGCCGGATGACAAAATCATCCGCATTGCGACCGATGACAATTTCTGGCGCATGGGCGATACGGGGCCTTGCGGGCCGTGTTCCGAAATTTTCTATGACCACGGGGCACATATCTCTGGCGGGCCTCCGGGTTCGCCCGATCAAGATGGCGACCGTTTTGTTGAAATCTGGAACCTTGTCTTTATGCAGTTCGAACAACGCAGTGCTTCGGAACTTCTTCCCCTCCCCAAGCCTTCCATCGATACGGGCAGCGGGATGGAGCGTCTGACTGCCGTTCTGCAAGGCAAGACTGATAATTTTGATACCGATATTATGCGTGCGCTTATTCTGGCGTCGGCAGAAGCCAGCGGCGTCGAGCCTGACGGAGATTTCAAATTCTCGCACCGCGTGATTGCCGACCACCTTCGTGCGTCTGCCTTCCTGATTGCCGATGGTGTTGTGCCTTCGAACGAAGGGCGCGGATATGTTTTGCGCCGGATCATGCGCCGTGCCATGCGTCATGCGCATTTGCTCGGAAGCAAAGATCTTCATATGCACAAGCTGGTTCCTACGCTGGTCCAGAAAATGGGTGACCATTTCTCGGAACTCAAAACCAGCCAGAGCAACATTGTCGAAACCCTGAAAATCGAAGAGACGCGTTTCAAACGCACACTTGAAACCGGACTGCGGTTGCTCGAGGAAGAAACGTCCAAGCTTGGCGAGGGGCAATCCCTTGCCGGTGAGGTGGCGTTCAAGCTATACGACACTTACGGGTTCCCGCTTGATTTGACGCAGGCCGCGCTCATGGAAAAAAATATGGGTGTCGATACGGCCGGATTTGATGCCGCGATGAATGAGCAGCGCAAAAAAGCCCGTCAATCATGGGTTGGTTCCGGCGATCAATCGACCGAGGCCGCGTGGTTCCCGTTGCAAGAGAAATTGGGCGCGACCGAGTTTCTGGGTTACAGCTCGGACACCAGCGAAGGTCAGGTGACGGCGTTGCTTGATAAAACCGGCAAAGAGATGGAGAGCGCCAAAGCCGGGGACGATGTTCTGGTTGTGTTTAACCAGACGCCGTTTTATGCGGAATCGGGAGGTCAGGCAGGGGACAAAGGCATCCTGCATAATGATGGTTGCACCGTCGAAGTTCTGGACACCCAGAAAAAACTGGACTCTTTATTTGTTCATATCGGCAAAGTGACCAAAGGGTCGTTCAAAGTGGGCGATGTCTTTGTCATGGAGATCAATGGCGAAGAGCGTGAAGCCAATCGCCGTGCGCACACGGCCGCGCACTTGTTCCATGCCGCCATTCGGTATCAGTTGGGCGAGCATGTCACCCAGCGCGGGCAGTTGGTCACGCCGGACCGTTTCCGTTTCGACGTGAATTTTCCCAAAGCCATCGACAATGACAATATCCGTGAGATCGAGCGTGCGGTGAATGACCGAATTTGCGAAAACCTCAACGTCATCACGCGGGTGATGAGTCAAGAAACTGCTATCGAGCAAGGCGCGATGGCACTTTTCGGTGAAAAATACGGTGACGAGGTTCGGGTGGTTGCCATTGGTAATGGGGACATCAAGGACGGGTATTCCGTTGAACTCTGCGGCGGAACACATGCCCGTCATACGGGCGATATCGGGTTGTTCAAGATCGTTGCCGAGAGCGCGGTGGCGGCCAATATCCGCCGGATCGAAGCGTTGACCGGACATGCTGCGCTGGAGCATCTCAACGACAAGGAACGTATTCTCAATGAAATTTGCGGCATGCTGTCGACCAATCCGAAAGAACTGCCGGAGCGTTTATCCAAGTTGATGAAAGAAGGGCAGGACGCCACGGCCGAGAATGCCAAACTGCGTTTGCAAATGGCGTTGGGCGGTGGCGGCAAGCAGGAAAGTGACGACATCGTTGAAGCCAACAATGTCCGCTATATTGCGCGGGTCGTTGAAAACATGGCTCCCAAGGAGTTGCGTTCGCTGGCTGATGAATTCAAGAAGCGTTTGAAATCCGGCATTGTGGTGCTGGTCGGGATCAATGACGGCAAAGCATTCCTGACCGTGACGATGACCGACGACGTGTCCGAGCGGTTCGACGCGGTGAGCCTTGCGAACGCCGGATCAGTCGTGTTGGGCGGAACGGGCGGCGGCGGACGTCGCACGATGGCGCAGGCCGGTGGCCCGAATGCCGAGAAAGCCAATGACGCGCTCAAGGCTATTGAAACGGAAATCCAGAAGATCGCCTGATCTATTTTCCCGTCGGGATTCCCCGATTTATCAAAGCTGCCGAAAGGGTGGCTGGCCACCAGAAAGCCAGCCATTCGGTGCTGAGGTTGATGACGTATCCCCCGAAATCGAAGATTCCAAACACTCCACCGCAAACCATAAACAGCAGCGGCCATGAAATGTTGCGGGTTTTATGGAGCAGGTAGGATTTCCACAGCGCATATCCGAACAGCGCCAGAAACAGGGAGAGGCCGATGACGCCCCCTTGAATCAATGTGCTGAGATAGAGGCTATGGGGGTGTCCAACCGTGGCTTCCATACCGTTTTGGGGAAGCGTAAATGTGTAGTGAAATTTGGAGGCGAGACCGTGACCCAAAAGCGGCGCATCCTGAAAAATGCCCCAACCCTGTTGCCATACTTCAAAGCGGCCCGTATCGGCGCGCTGGAAAAAGGTCGTGTCTTCAACTTGCCCCAGAACAACCCATAAAACGGAGCCCAGAACCACAATTGCAAGTATCCCTACCATCGCCATTTTTTTCAAGGACAGATTCAATTTTAGCAGTCCATACATGGATAACGTCGCCATCAATGCCAGCAATGCACCACGAGAATTTGCCACGACCATCGTTGCTGCACAAACCGTCAGAACCAGAAGTTTGATCGCCAGTTCTTTTCTGCCTTGCGTTTTCAACGAGAGCGTTGCCAGAAACGCCAGAGCGTAGAGAAACCCTGCCTGTACCGGATTTTCGGCACGACCGAAACCGTGAAGCCTGACAAAGACATCCTTGTTATAGTAATCCCCCGCAGAGAGCAGATAGAGCGCCGTCACTGCAGCAACAGCCCCCAGCGACACAACAGACCAGCGCGCCACATCCGGAACCTTACGGAAAATATAAAAGCTTGCGAGCATCGGCAGGGCGATCAACAATAATAGCTTCGCCTTTCCGAACATCCGGCCATGTTCGTCCGTCATCGACCATAAAACGCTGGCTGTCATGTAGGTGAGAAAAGCGAGCAGTAAAACCCAGAATGTTTTTTGTTCCTGTATGGCCGCAATCACTTCCCGACGATCCCTGACCAACAGAGTAATGGTCAGAGCCTCAAACAGATATATGATTTTGCGGTGGGTGCTTGTATCAAACACGAAAAATCCACCAAACAGGACGGGCAAGAGCATTGCAGCCAGCGCCAAAAGTCGGTCTTGTCTGAAAAACGCTATAAATCTTTCTTTTAAATTTTCAATATTTTCCATGATCTTCAAGCAGCTTGGTCCATTGGTCTTTGCGCGCTTTCCAGCGGCAGGATTCTCTTGTTTTCAGGCAAGTTTGATGCATATCCCGCCACAGGGCATCGTCGGTCAATAGTTGTTTGGTCTTTTCCGCGAAGTCTTCTTCGGATGTGGCTATAAATCCCGTCCGTCCGTCCTCCACCCGTTCCGCGAGCGCACCGACCCCCATGGTTACGACCGGAACACCCAGTGCAATAGACTCGGTCGCCGAAAGGCAATAGGTTTCGTCCTTGTGTCCCGGAATTAAAAGAACTCGAACTTTCGAGAGCGATTCATTCAGTTCGTTCCGGCTTTTGCGACCCATAATATTTACATTCTTTTTCTTCAATTCCTCCACAGATGTATTGTCCAGATCATCCGCAGACGGGTTGGCACAATAGACCTCAAGCCGCGCATCGGAGATTTCCGCAAAGATTACAGATTTCCACATACGGATGACTTGCGCCAAGCCCCTGTAGGCTTGAGAAATAAAGCAGGCGGTTTTTTCATTCTGAATTTCGTCGGGCACAGGAAAATCGAGAACGCTGTCTTCAATACCATGAGGTATAACCACGCGCTTTCCGAACGGCAGGAAGCGGCTCGTTATGTTGTTGTGGTAGATACTCAGAAAAACGCCCACCGGCTTCCAACGCAACAACGGGAAGAACCGCCCCTTGCGCAGGGCTTTTTCAAACGGCAGAAGATTATGCAGCCATAAAACGGGCAGGAAATCACCCTGCCCCGTCTTCTTTTTATATTGGTCAAACAGGTTCGGATCGTTGCAGGCAATTACCATCTGTGCCGCGGGAAAATTCCCGCCGATTTTGTCCATATTGGTCCATGTCACGTTATCGCAGGTCGTCGGCTCCGGTGTCTTGTTGCAGACGGTGACGGTCCAACCCGGTGAAGACGATAAAATTTTCGATAGGGCGATGATCGTTCGTTCGATCCCACCCAGCGGCTGGGACGACGCGGTTATTGCATTGTAAATCGTGGACGTGCAATCAAGAATGACACAATGGATTTTTGTCATTTCCCGGGCGATCCTTGTTCCAAGATGTATTTTTCGGACGGCCACGGGTAGGCTTTACCCTCCATGCGGTCATAGACCATGTCGATAAAATATTGGGCCACCAGAGTTGTGTCAAAAATTTTATGGGCCTTGGCATGGCCGTTTGCCGCAATTTTCCGGCGCTCTTCGTCATGACTGTGGTAATATTTTATTTTTTCCGCAAGGTCTTCATGCGTTTCATAGGTCACAATTTCCTGCGGTGTAAAAAGATCGGTATAGCGCGGGCCAACGGGGGCGTAGACCATCAGGCCATTCCCGAGATATTGCGACATGCGGTCGGATGCGTAAAGATAATGGCCTTCGGTCTTGTTGGCGATCAGTCCTGTTTTGCAAACTGCGAGTCTGTTCATGTAGTCGATGCCGAACAATCTGCGGTCGTTCAGTCCGGCGCCGATGATATCAAATTTCACGTTCGTTCCAGCCAGATCTGCCATGATATCGGTCACAAGTTTTTGACGATGATCGTCTTTGCCAATCGAGGAGGCCGCGAAGAACAAGTCCGCTTCATATGTGCTTTGCTCGAACGCGCGGCCCGTATCTATACTGGAATCGACAGGGTTCGGGAAAAAGGCCGCGAAGGCTCTTTCGCCTGCGAATTGTTGTAGGGCAGGACCTGCCGTGGTGATAAAAATGCCATCAACATAAGGGGTGCGGTCCTTGATCCGTTCCACATTGCCTTTATCGTTGATCGGATCGACGTTGCGGTGGATGATTTTGACATTCTTGACGACGCTACGGATTTCTTCGAGCGTTTCATTTTTGACATGGGTGCAGTGGGCCAGAATAATCAGGTCGGGATAAAAATCCTTGCAGACCTTGACCAGATTTCTGTTCATCGGGCCAATTCCCAGTTTGCTGGAACCGAAGATGTTGCTGGCGCGGGCGTGATCGCGGTCGTTGAAGCAATAGACGTTGTGCCCCGCCCTCGTCAGGCCATTCAACATGCGTTGCAGGATCAGATAAAATTTATCCGCATTTCCGAACCCCTGAATATAGCCGACATATAAAACGCGCATCGAGTCTTCCAACACCTTTCACAGCACGGCTAGAATGCCCCATCGCACCAGGGCTTTCAAGGGCATATCGGCAAATAGTCGGATTGTTGCCTGATGACAAAAAAATACCCGCCAAAATCAATCGGCGGGTATTCAATTCTGTTCAAGCCCAAAATTAGAACTTGTGGCTGATATTCAGGAACGGACGGATGTCATCGTCATGTTCGGCTTCGATATCGCGGGTCAGCGGCACGGCGACCATGAAACCGGCATCGGTGCCTGGCATGATCGTGGTACGGATACCAACACCGGCAGACGCCAAGCTTTCAACACGTGTCGTTGCAGAGGTGGCATCGTCGTGCCAGACTTTACCAATATCGTAGAAACCGTAGAGGGTGTAGCCCTCAACCCATGTTACCGGCCATGGCTGACTCCATTGCAGTTCAAGAGACCCGCCGAGGCCATCATCACCTACCAGTTCGGATGGATCATAACCGCGCCCCAGAACCGAGCCACCCAGACCGAATTCTTCGGCGGTCAGGAGGGCATTGTTGGACATTTGGCCTTTGATCATGGTTTGCAGAGCCAGACCTTCGACAATACGTTCGAGACGGGTCAAAGAGCCGCTGATTTTGGTGAATTGCGGATCTCCATCAGGACGGGACATGTCGGGATCATCTTTATCGCTGGCTCCAAATGCCGACAGACCTTGAGAGAGTTCGACATCAATATCGGTCACAGCTGCGTTGAAGACCGTATCAATCCAGTCGGTGTGACCGCCCAGACGAACGACGCTCAAATTATCTTCACGGGTGGTGTCGATATTGCTTTCAGTTTTGGTGCGACGCGCATCGAAGCCCAAAGACGCCGACAGGTTGAAGTCGCGGGTTCTGTAGAAAGGCTGGTTTGCAGTGACGCCTACATAGGAAGCATGACCATTGACATCGAATTCAGTCAGAGTGTGACCGGGATCGGTGTGGGTGATGCCGGTCTTGAACGCCAGTGTCGTTCCGTATGGCCCGACAGGGAATTCAGCCAGAGCTTCGGCAAAGGTCAATTCCGGTTTCAAACCTTTTTCGCCCGGCGCATAGGCCAGATTGAGAGAAAGAAGTTCGTTGAAGCCCAACAGCGAGTTGGCAGCGATACCACCGGTCGTTTCCCAGCGGCCCAAATAACGGGACCCGTAATTATCAAGGCCAATTTGCGCATCGAACGTATCGCGTTCGACCATAATGGTCAGGTCGGATGCACCGACAACGGTTTTCGAAGGCGAGAGAACGCCACGTGCGGTTACACCCGGCAGATCATTGATCAGCAGCAAGGTGCGCTCCAGATCCTTGTTGTTCAGGACTGATTTCTTTTTCAACTGGTTGGCGTACTTCTTGATGACGTCATAGGAACTGCCCTGATCGCCGCCTTGAATACGGATCTGGTCGATGCTGCCTTCGACAACACGGAGTTTGACCACGCCGCTCGCAATGGTTTGCGGCGGAACAACAACCTGCGTGAGGATGTAACCATCGTTACGGTATTTGGCGGTCAGTTCTGCAGCCAGCGAGTATACGTCGGCCAGCGATATTTTGGCGCCGACTTTATCGGCATACATTTTTTCGAGAACGCCCCATGGATAAACAGTCTGACCTTCGATCTCGACCGATTTCAGGGTAAACATCATTTTTTCGGCACCTGCGGGTGCAGTGAACGGCGCTGCGCCTTCGACTTTAAGCGGGGCTTCCGCTTTGGCAGTTGGCAATGCCTGCTCAACACGTTCCTGAACGCGCGAAACGTCAGCCGGCCCGGTAATCGTCTGGGCGTTGGCCATGCCGACCGCGAAAAGCCCGCAAACAGCAACCGACACAAGGGCGGCGCGTGAAGAAGTGTGTAAGAGTGTATGTTTTGTGGTCATGTCTGCCTCGTTATAATTCAGTCCAAAAACTAAATCTGGATATAATAATTTAAAGTAAACCAGTTTCTGCGGGTAATAAAATGCTTCATCGCGGTTGTAAAACGTCAGGTCGGAATAATCAACCCGTCTACCCGTTTTATCCCCGCGGGAACGGCCCCCATAGTTATCCACAACCTACGCGAAATCCCCACCCCATACAATCCGTCAAATATATCCTGTGACTAATTTTTAACTATTTTGTGGTTTTTTTGCATCTTTTTCTCGCTCTTATGAAAACCAACACCTTGAAATCATTCATTTTTCGATCTAAATCAGTTTCGAAAATTACAAAACTATTTCCTTAATTATAAATATTGCAATTCTTTGCAAGTTGAGTCTATATTCGGTCACTCTTTAGAATATTAAGGTTTTGTTAACCGTTTTCGTGACCGCTCCCAAGCCTCCCGCGCGAGGTTTCCGAACCGGTCATCACAGAGTTTATTCGATCAGTGTTATGGGGGATTTCAGGGCGCGACGCCCATCTTCCCTCTTACATCAACAGTAATAGGCAAGGAGGCCTGTAAGCCATGCGTTCCAATTTTCTTTCAACGGTCACTCATCTCACGTCGACCACGTCTCTCACACGTCCGGCCTTGCTTGCGGTTGCGGCAGCCAGCGCAGTTCTTGCCCCCCATGCTTCTTACGCCCTTGATGACGGCGCTCTTCCGACCGGCGAAAACGTCGTTGGCGGTAGTGCAACTTTTGATCGTAACACCACGAATGTTTTGAATATCAATCAGGGCACCGACCGCGTTGTCATCAACTGGGATAGCTTCAATATCGGGTCCAGTGCCACCACCCAATTCTACCAGCCCGGTTCCAGCTCTCTGGCTGTCAACCGCGTGCAAAGCAAAGGTAGTGACCCGACACAAATTCTCGGGACTCTCCGCGCCAATGGCCGCGTGATGGTTCTTGACCGCAACGGCGTCCTGTTCGGCGCGGGTTCCGTTGTCGACGTTGGCGGTATTGTTGCCTCCACTGGCGATGTCGATACGGCTGCTGTCATGCGCGGCGACGCCCGTCTGGTTCTGAGCAATCTCGGAACGGGCGAAGTCGTCAACAACGGTCTTATTAATGTTGCCGATGGCGGTCTGGCCGCTTTCGTGGCTCCGACCGTTCGTAACAACGGCGTCATCAATGCCAAACTCGGTAAAGTTGTTCTGGCGGCCGGAACCGAAACCGCGACTGTCGATCTGTACGGCGATGGTCTGGTTGAACTGGCTGTCAGCAAAGACGGTGCAAAAGTTCTCGCCGAAAATAGCGGTGCGATCAACGCCGAAAGCGGCACTGTGCTGATGACGGCTTCGGCTGCAAAAGATGTTGTTGATACCGTCGTCAACATGACCGGTGTCGTCAACGCTTCTTCTGCAACCATGGTTGGCGGTAAAATTGTTCTTTCCGGTGGCCAAGGCGGTAAAGTCAAAGTCAGCGGCAAACTCGACGCCAGCGGTACAAGCGGCGGTTCGATCAAAGCAACCGGTAAAAACGTTCATGTTACCGATACGGCTGAATTGAGAGCCAATGCGGGCGAAAACGGCAACGGTGGCACAGCCTACGTGTATGGCGATGATTTCGCCGTCTTTGAAGGCTCTCTTGAAGCCAAGGGCGGTTCTGTGTCCGGAAACGGCGGTCAGGCTGAAGTTTCCGCTGGGGAATCTGTCGGTTTTAACGGTTCTGTCGATCTGAGTGCCGCCAACGGCGCGGTCGGTACGTTTACCATTGATCCGACCCACCTGATTATCAACGACACTTTCTCGCTCTTTGGCTTTACATTCAATCCGGGTGATACGATCACCGTATATGATCAGGCTCTGGCCAACACTCTTCGTACGGCCAATGTCAATCTATGGGCAACCAGCGATATTAGCACTGGCAGCAATATTGACATCAGCACTTGGGAGCGCCTTGTAAGCTGTGGATTCTTCTGCATTACGACCCAGAAAGGCATCACCACCAACAACCTGACTCTCGCCGCGCCGACCGTAAATCTGGTGCATGACGTCACTCTCGGTAACGGCCAGTTGAACGTCGTCGATCTTCCTGCTGGTGCCAGTGTTCTGGGCTTCGGTTTGATCAATCCTCCGCATGACATCAATGTCGATACTCTTAACCTCAATGGAATCGTTTTCAGACGCAATCTGGTCAACGGACCTCTTTCTCTGGCCGGAGACGCACAGATCAACACAACTGCTGATACGATCAACGTTCAATCTCCAAGTGCTAAAATCCAGCAAGGCGTTTCCTTTGCCGAGAACGGTGCAACCATCAATGTTGCCGCAGGCACATATAACGAATCCCTTCTGGTTAATAAATCCGTCGGGCTTTATGGCACCAATGCTGTCATTACCCCTAACTCTCCGGGTTTTGACATTGTGGCCAACAACGTCACCGTTGACGGGTTTGAAATCGTCGGGGCCGATGACGGTATCCGCGTGACCAACGCCGACAATGTTACCCTGAGCAACAACAACATCCACAACAATGCTTCGGGTGATGGCGTCAAGGCTGTCAATGCCGATGGCTTGACAGTTTCCGGCAACATGTTCGACTATATCAACGGCAATGCCGTTAGCTTGAACGATAGTGACGGTGCCGATATTTTGAACAACAGTATTGGCCAAACCAGCGGAGGGTTCGTCCCTGCTGGCAGCGGTGATGCTGTCCGCCTCTTTAACGGTTCCGATAACGCTCTGGTTCAGGGCAACACCATCAAAACCGATGGCCGCGGTGTGTCCGTTGTTGGTGGAGTCAATCACGTGATCAACAACAACACCATCCAGACGGTTGACTGGATCAACGGTGCCGACGAAGGCATTTATGCCGAAGGCACCATCGGTATCGACATTACAAACAACCATCTGACTCCGTCGATCGGCAATTCCGGTATCGTTCTCAATGGCGGATCGAATGCCGAAATCACAGGAAACGACGTTCATGATGCTTCGGTGTACGGTGTTCAATTGAACAACGTGGCCACGGCTCTGGTTGACGACAACCTGATCGACGGCGCTTATGCCGGTGTGGTTGCCAATGGCGGCAGCAACATCACCGTTACCGACAACGATATTTTCGGTATCGACTATGGCGTCTGGGGATCCGGTGTTTCCGGCCTGACTATCGACGACAACTATATCGACCACGACCAGCCGAATAACGATCCGGCCGGTGGTACTGTCGGTATCCACGTTGACAGCAGTCACAATGTCCAGATCGGCAGTGGCGTTGGCCATGACGGTAACCGGGTTGATGATTTCGCCACGGGTATCGAAGTTTCTGCCAATACCGGATGGACCAAAATTGATGCCAACGACGTGACCGATGCCAATACCGGTATCACCGTATCGTCGACCAGCGGTCTTGCCATTACCGATAACGATGTTGACGGTCGCAGCCAAGGCGGTCGCGGCACGGGTGTCGGCGTCCACGTTGATAACAGCGCAGGTGCAATCATCGGCGGCAACAATGACGGCAACAATGTCCGTGACTTTAACGGTAACGGTATCGAGCTGATCAACAGCGCCAATTCGACGATCGACCACAACACGGTCAACAATGTCGGCGGCAACGGTATCTTCGTTGATCCAAGCCCGTCCACCTATGTGACTTATAACAATATCAACAATACCGGATCCAACGGCGTCTATATTCTCGACAGCGCGGGTTCCCGCGTCGAGCATAACAATATCGGCACGGGCGCCGGAAACCACACTATCGGTGGCGACGGCGTTCTGGTCCGGAATTCTTCCGGCACCTGGGTCCGTTACAACGACATCACCAACACAACCTCGACGGCTTGGGATGTCGGTTCCGGTGTGCAGGTCCTGAACAGCTCCAACTCCCGCGTTGAAAACAACGATATTTGGGATACGGATTGGGACGGTGTTCGTGTTGCAGACAGCAGCGGAACGCAAGTTCTGAACAACGACATTGATGATGTTGTCCGGACCGGCGTTTATCTCCGCAATAGCCACGGATCGGCGGTCAACAACAATGATATCGACCATGCCGGCATGAACGGCGTTCATGTTGATGGATCGAACGATGTCGATATCGCGCTGAACGATATCCGCGTTGTCGGTCTGGACGGCATTCTGGTCAATGGCGGCAGCGGCGTCGACATCTGGATCAATGATATTCGCGACACAGGTGATGACGGCATTGATGTTGATAACAACAGCAACGCCGAGATCTGGAGCAACGATGTTTACAACACCGGAGACAACGGTATCGAGGTCTCAGGCAGCTATAACGCCGACGTCCGCTACAATGATATCGACGAAGTCGATGGTGACGGCATCCATATGAGCAGTAGCGACTACGCCGACATCTATGGCAACGAGATCAACGTTCACCATGGCGGCGCCAACACGCTGAGCGATGGCATCGAGGTCGAGAACAGCCAGTATGTCGATATTTACAACAACAATATCGACGATACGGCGAATGTCGGCATCGATCTGCACAATACCGATCATGTTCGCGTCTTTGACAATCTGATCACTGATGCGAATACCGGTATCCGTCTCACGGACAGTGGCACCCATGATGCCAACATCGACAACAACACCATTCGCAATGTCGAATACGGTATCTGGGCTGACGATGTCGGAAGTCTGGTGATCACCGACAACGATATTGACGGTCGTTATATGCAGTCCGGTGATGGCGAGATCGGCATCTACGTCAATGACAGCTACAACGCCCAAATCGGCGGCTATCATGACGGCAATACGGTCGAAGATTTCGAGACGGGTATCCGCATCATTAACAGCGGCTCGGCCGATGTCGAGCATAATGATGTCAGCGAGTTCGAAGATTACGGTATCTGGGTTTCGAACAGCGACTATGTCGATGTCAAAAACAATGATGTTTATGACGGCGACGGCACCGGCATCCGCGTTTACAACAGCGACAATGCCGAAATCAATGGCAACAATGTTCATCATGTCGACGATAACGGTATCGAGCTGATCAACAGCCACTATGCCGATATCCTCGGTAACACGGTGAACAGCGTCGGTCAAAACGGTATCTTCGTCGATCCGTCCAACTATGTTGAGATTGCCGGAAACACCATCCACAATGTCGGCTGGGATGGTATTTACCTTGATGACGGTCATCATGGCTGGATCCATGATAACCATGTCGGCAACACCGGCGGCGACGGCATCGACGTTGACAACAATGCCAATGTCCGCATTCATTCCAACTCTGTCCATGATGCCGGAGACAACGGCATTGAGGTCTATGGTAGCTATGACGCCGACGTCCGTTACAACAATATCGAAGACTCCCGCGGTGACGGTATCGAAGTTACGAGCAGCTCTTTTGCGGATGTTCGCAACAACAGCGTCTATAACTCCGGCGATGACGGCATAGATGTTGACGGCAGCTACATGGCCGACGTGAACGATAACCACGTTCACGGCGCTCGTAACAATGGCATAGAGGTCACCAACAGCTATGACGCCGATGTCAGAGGTAACCGTGTTCATTACACTGGCGACGACGGCATCTATGTCGAAGGATCCGATTATGCCGACATCTCCCTCAATGAAGTTCACGATACAGGCGACGATGGTATTGACGTCCGTGGCGGCCACGGAGTTGACATCAGCTTCAACAACATCTGGGGCACTGCCGGTGACGGCATCCAGTCCCGTTGGAGCAATTTCGTTGATATCCTGTGGAACCGTATCAGCGGAGCCCATGACGATGGCATAGACGTTGAAAACAGCCATGGTGTTGACGTCAAAGGCAACAGTGTCAGCTATGCACGGAACAACGGCGTCGAAGTGACTGACAGCGGCAATGTCGATGTATCGTGGAACTGGGTCAACGGTTCAGGTGATGACGGCATCCACGTTGAAGGCGGTCACGATGTCCTGATTTCCCACAACATTGTCTGGGACAGCGGTCATGATGGCATCAGCGTTGCGAATGTTCACGGCTATGGTCCGATGGTCGAGTCTATCTCGTTCGGCGGTCCGGTCTATTCCTTCTATGATGCAAAAATCATCAGCAACTGGGTCAACAACTCAGGAAACCATGGTATTGCGGCCTATGATGTTCCTCATATCCTGATCGGCTGGAACAATGTCAACAACTCCGGCTACGGCGGTTATGACACATTCTTCAAAGAAGGTCCGAGCTGCTCTCGTGGTGGTGACGGCATCCATGTCGAGGTTTCCGATGAATACGGCAAAGGCAGTGGTGACGTTCTGGTCGATATTATCGGCAACTCGGTTACCGCTTCCCGCGATGACGGTATTGATGTCGATTTCACCCATTATGGCCGTAAAGCCCAAGAGGGATATGACAGCTTTAGCCTGATGAGCGAGGATAGTTATGAAGGTGAGCCATATGCCCATAACACCGTTAACATCAACGTTCTCGGCAATGATGTCTATGACTCGGGTGATGACGGTATCGTTGTAACGCTGCATGGTGATCATGGCGGAGAAGGTGACTACAATGCCCTTTCCGAAATGAACGGCTTCTTTATGGGAGGCGGTTATGGCCACGGCTACACAGCGGTCAATGTTGTCGTCTCCGGCAATACCGTTGACAATCCGGTTGATATTTATGAGCCGGAAGTCATGAGCTTTGGAAAAGGCAATGGTTATTACGGCGGAAACCGCGGTGACGGTATTCAGGTCGACTCCTTCTTTAGCCCATGGGCCAACGTCGTAACGGACACTACCGTTTCGGATAACAGCGTTAGCAACAGTGGCGAAAACGGTGTCTATATCTCCGGCCCAAGCCACGACTTCGTTACAATGTTTGGCAATGTTCTGAACAACAATCCTGTCGGCGTAAGGTTTGAAAGCGGTACCATCGACCTGACCGGCCCTGCCAATACTATCAATGGCGGTGAAGTTGGGATGCTGTTCAGCCCATATCTGATCGGTTACGATTATGGCTATGGCGGAAGCGAATTGAGAGCATTGTTTGCTCCGTCCGTTATGACCCCGATCTATGCACCGATGTCTCTGGTTGATGACACGATCGGGACGACCATCTTCAACGGTCAAACCAGATACTATGTCGAGCTGGATAACGGGGCCTTCTTCTATCCGGGCATGCCAACGCTGCTCAACGGTCTTGATGCCACCTATGACGGATTCAGACCTGCCAGCCATGGCGGTATCCTGACGCAGGCTCAGTACAACCATCTGGAAAACATGATCTATCACTATCGTGATGACAATACTTTGGGTCTGTTCTTCTTCGGCTATGTACCTCAGCCGTTGCAACTCGGCTTTGCTCAGGAAGATGTTTACCGTCTGTTCGGGGCATTCGCTCCAAGAACCCCTTCGGGTGGTCTGGTTATAACCGGTCTGCCTTCCGTTGGCGGCTTCCCAGCAGGTGGTGGAGCTCCAAACTTCGCCAATATCGCTCCGGCAGCCGGTGAAGACGAGGAAGACCAAACCGCTCAAGGCCTTGGCGAGATTGAGCCTGCAGCCGGCGAAACCAGCGATGCACCTTGCTGGGGCGATGCGACCGGTATGCTTGGTCAGGGAACGGCCGTTTCCTACTCGTTCGGTGATGAAGGATCGAAACTTCTGGATAAAGCAGCCGCTTGCGGTGGCCAAAACTTCTAAGTCCGGTTGACCATTAGAGATTTTTAAAATCCCCCTCTGACGAGGGGGATTTTTCTATCCCATCAAAACCTGACGCAATTTTTCCTGCTTTTGCTCGTGATAGGTCATGACATCGACAAAGCGGCTATCAAGGGGATTGAATACATCGTCCGGTGTGTGGTCCTGATCCTGATGATCCGGATTTTGTTGATGAGCAGGATCCTCTTCGGCAAATTTTTCCAGATTTTCGAGGACGGTCCGGATGTTAGTGTAGTGGGCGCGGATTGCCTGTTCTTCGACCACTCGGCCATCCTGAGCAGGTTGTTCTTGCGGCATGTCGCCGTTGTATCCGGACTCGAATGTTTTTCCGGTCAGCTCCCTAATCTGGGAAGTTGTCTTTTCCCGAATGATTTGCAGGAATTTGTTTAAACCGTAGAATGCGGATTGTTGGCCCATCTCGCCATTCCTCAATGTTTCACGAAGGAGAGGGTTTTCTTTTTCCGACAGATCGTAATTTGCCGATGATGTCTGGTGGCCGCCTGAGTTCGCACCGCTTACCGGCGGGGCCGTGTAGGTGTCCTGTTCGTCGCCAATGTTAATGATGAAGTTGCTGTCATAGGTTCCGCCGTTGCCGTCATCGGTGCGTATCAGCAATTTTATGGTCTGGGTGGCTTCATAGTCGATTTTTCCGTTCACTCTTAATTCATTGCCGACAATCGTGAATTTGTTGCCCGGATTGCCCAAAATCGTATAGGTGTGCGTATCAGCCGGATCTTCATCCGTGGTCGAGAGAAGCCCCACCACTTTTCCAACCGCGGAATTCTCTTTGACGTATTTTCCGGACAGGTCGATGGCCGTCGGCGTATCGTTGGCGTCCGTGATATTGATGGTAACGGTTGCCGTATCAAACAGACCGCCGGTATCCTGTACCTTTAGATCAAGCGTATAACTGGTTGCCAGTTCGTAGTTGGCAGCCGCAACATCGGTCAGGGTGATCTCGCCGGTGGTGCTATTGATGGCGAAACGCCCCATCCCCGTTCCGCCCGTAATGCTATAGGCCAGCACGTCTCCGGTATCGACATCGGACGCCAGAGCAAGCCCCACGGATGTACCGTTCGCACTGTTTTCAACCAGACTATATGGCCCTGTGGCCGTGAAGACCGGAACTTCGTTGACCGGATTGATGATGAAATTGAATGTCGCCGCCGGAAGCGTTATTCCGCCGTCCGACACCGTAAATGAAAACGCATCTGTGAAGTTTTCGGTATCATCATGGGTGTAGGTGATATAGCCGTTATCAATGTCACCTTGAGTGAATGTATCCCCCAGCCCTAAGGCCAATGCGGTATTGGTGTTGATCAGCGTCCCGTGAGCGACCGCCGAGGTTAGCGTATAGAGCAAAGCTGAATCCGGCGGGGCGTCCACGTCTGACGAGGACAGCATGGCGGATGTAATAGTTTTGCTTGCCCCTTCGTTCAGGGTCGTTCCGGTATTCACATCCAGAACAGGTGTTTCGTTGACATCGGCAATATTGATGGTGACGGTGACCGTATCGGTCAGCCCAGCCAGATCCTGAACCAGAAGATCGAGGGTATAGCTGGTTGTCGTCTCATAATCTATAGCGGCGGCATTGGTCAGAGTGATTTCACCCGTGGAGCTGTTCAGGGCAAAAATCCCCGTGCCCGTCCCACCGGT
>Ga0116143_10001005_pt1 | contig 35858 bp, 30 predicted proteins | sample AD_UKC034_MetaG_FD_89745 | JGI IMG/M metagenome (GOLD analysis project Ga0116143, IMG submission 89745) | Active sludge microbial communities of municipal wastewater-treating anaerobic digesters from USA - AD_UKC034_MetaG | ecosystem: Engineered > Bioreactor > Anaerobic > Digestate | place: USA... | reverse complement strand
CGATAGTTTAAGACATTTCTCTTTGTTATTGGAAGATAACGATAAGGCTTTTGTAAAGCTTACAGAAATTTATGGCAACCCTGTCAAAGAAAGTGCAGGGAAAATAGTTTGGGAAAATGTCAGCATAGAAGGAATTGATTTTCCTGTTAATGTCGAAATAATTGATGGTTTCTTTTCAACACCTCATGAAATTACAACCTATAAAACATTTGGTACTTACGAACAGAAAAAAGAAATTTTAAGCAATCTAAAAGAATACGAAAGCAGATATACAAAATTGACTGTGCTGGATGCAAACAATGTTAATTTTGTAAAAACGCCGGAATTAGAAATGATAATTTACAATTACTTAAAAAAAGTTTGTGCGGATTTATAATTTAATTTGTTTTTCAGTATCCTTAACGACGGTTTTGTCATGATTTTTGCCACCTCGCCCATGCTCGGTGATCGCAAAAATACACGCCAAAACCTCAATTGCACACATATTCAATATTTGTTACAAGTGTTAGAAATAATACCTCAATCCTAAATTTAATCCAAAATGACTAATTGGAGTATCAGTAAAAACATAAGTATATGACAACTCTGTCTTGACTTTAAGTCCGTCTATTAAATCATTATCAAACAAAAGCCCTACAACCGGACTAAATCCAAAACCATTTTGTGTATAATCAGGAAGATTCAAAAGCATTTGCCATCTTTCTTCAAAAAAACCACATCCTACACCAATTAAAGGTTGTATAGATTTGTTGAAAAAACGATATTCGACAAATGCTTTTAACCCATAAAATGAGTAATGGTCAACAATAGCCACAAATCTATTATATTGAATATCCAAACCTATATCCAATTTATCTATTACACAATAACCTCCGTAGATATTAATACCTCCACCAAAATCTCTCTGAGCGGACGATTCATGCGGTAATAAAAGATTGACTCCTGCACCGGTAAAAAATTGTGCATTAACTGAAAATGAAACAAAACATAAAATAAAAATAGTAAAATATTTTTTCATAATTTAAAATTTAAAACTGTAAGCAATAGATGGAAAAAAGCTAAACAAACTACGCTGCATTAGTTTCATGTCCCCAAGAATGGTTATTGTTTGGATGCCATGTTCTTCGATGACTGCAGTTGTTGTTGATTCTCTCTCATAGTAATAATAATATGGATTTTGCCTGTTATAAACATTGAAAATGCTGAAATTCCAGGTTCTTTCTCCCCAATTTGTCTTTTTTGTGTAGTTTATTGAAATATCCAGTCTGTGATAGTCACGCATACGAAATGAATTCTTGTCACCATAAACAAAAATATCCTGATCATTAATAAAATAATGCTCTGTTGCCAGCGTAATCGGATATCCGGTGCCATAAGTCCAGGTTGCCGACAGTGTGAAATTTTCTTTAATTCTTTGATTTATAACAACACTAAAATCTAATAATCTGTCATAAGTATATGGATACGGATTCCCATTGTTGATGTTGTCGAATTGTCTTTCCGCTTTTGAAATTGTAGCGCCTACCCAACCTGTAGTTTTTCCGGTCAATTTTTGCAAAAACAATTCTATCCCATAATTTTTACCAGTACCATTCATTTCAATTACATTTTCCCATGAGTCAAGATTACCCAACAATGATTCGCCGGGTTTGAAATCTATAATATTTTTGAGACTTTTAAAATATGATTCCAAACTTAGTTCAAACATGCCATGATTAAATGTTTTTGCCAGACCCACAGAATATTGCTCCGAGTTTTGAGGAGCTACATTTGCATTTGAAGGCATCCAGTAATCGGAAGGCATACCAGAACCTGAATAACTAAGTAAATGGACGAATTGATTAGATTTGGAATAAGATGCTTTTGCCGAGAATGTCTCGGTAAAGATCAAATTTAATATTGCTCTTGGTTCAAAATACTGATAAAATTTGTTGTCAATCAAATATGTTGAATAGCGAGCTCCAAAATTACCGTTGAGAAAACCATATTTTAATTCATATTCGGCATAGACCGCATTTTCCAAAGCCTGCGATTTACTGTTGTATGAAAGATCGATTGTTGAAATATTGGTTCCCGATTGATAAAATGTCTCGTCATTTGGAATAAAATTGTGCAAAATGCTGTTGAATCCAAATCTGAAATTGTTTTTAGAATTCAACAGATAGGTAAAATCCATTTTTAAACCTAAATCATTTATTCCCGTGAGTAGGCTACTACTCATTTCTTTCTGAATGCTGTCCTGATCAATTTTATACTCGAAATTGTTTTTATAACGATAATATGTGTCAGACAAAGTGAGATTGCTAAATAGCTTAGAGTTATAAACATGATTCCATCTAAAGGCAATAAGCGTATTTCCCCAGGATGCATTGTTTTTTTGCTTTGTATTACTTGTATTATTACCTAGTCCTATAATATCGTCACCCATGTAAAAGCTGAAAAACAATCTGTCCTTTTCCGATAGTTTAAAATTGAGTTTAGAATTTACATCATAAAAATTGTATGAAATACCGGCTCCTAACATTTTGAAAATTGGAACCAAATTCTTTCTGGCAGAAATTATAAATGAAGATTTGTCTTTTTTTATTGGTCCTTCAAATGAAATCTTTGATGAAAGCAAACCTATCGTTCCTTGAGTTTTATACTCTTTCAAATTACCTTCATTCATTCTTATATCCAGAACTGAGGATAATCGCCCGCCATATCTTGCAGGAAATCCACCTTTAATTAATTTCACATCATTTATAGCATCGGCATTAAAAACTGAAAAGAAACCTCCAAAATGTGCAACATAATATAAAGGTACATCATCAAGAAGAATCAAATTTTGGTCAGGACTACCTCCACGAACGTAAATATTGCTTTTTGCTTCACCACCCGACTGCACACCGGGGGTTAATTGGTAAGCTTTAATAATATCAACTTCGCCAAACAAACTTGGCATTTGTTTTATTTCGCTAATCTGTAAACGAACAACGCCGACTTCGTTTTTCTCAATAATACTTTCGGTTCTTTTTGCTTTTACATCTACTTCGTTTAGAATAATTCCTGAATTCAAATAAAGGTTTAAATTTGATTTGCTTTCTGATTTTAATGTCGCAGAGTAAGGTTCAAAACCGATAAAAGAAGCAACGAGATAAATACTATCAGTTTTTGGTAAAGTAAGGCTGAAAAATCCAAATTCATTGCTGGAGCAACCGGTTTTAGTTTGTGACTCATAAACGTTAGCACCAATCAGAGCTTCACCACTTTGCTTGTCAAAAATAAAACCACTGATGGTAATTTTATTTTGCGCTTTGGTATTTAACGCAATGAAAGTAAGCAATATATAAAGTAATTTGAATTTCATTTTTATCAAAAAATTATTGCTGTCGAGTCAATTCTAAAAGATTTGAAATCATTGTTAAAACCTGAAAAAATTCCAAAGCCATTTTCGATATTTGAAATTACGTTTACAGGTTCTCCCATACCGTAAAGAATATCTTCGCGTTTCGCATAATCTTGCTGAATTGAGCTTGTTTTAAAATCATAATATTCTTTAGTTACTGTTCTGAAGTGAACACTAATGTAATGTTGAATAATCCATCTAAATTGCAATATTTTTTGTCCTGCAACATAATACACTTTTAATGTATGTTTCTCCCCATTGATTCCGGAATCACTAAATAATAGTGATCTTGGAAATGGTACATCAAATCTTATTAGGTCAGGGTAGTAGCTTTGAGATGTAATAAGATTATCGCTAGTTGAAATTGGATAAAAATCACGATAGTCTTCATAATCAAATGATATGTCAGAAATTGCAATTTCGTAATAATTCACTTCATCGGCTCGATCAATAAAAGAAATTTCAACTTCAGATACCGCCCCGCCAAATTCGTCAATATAAGCAATAGGAGTAATTGTAACATCTTCAATTTCAACTTTTGAAGGTATGTAAGTACTGGCTGTAACTGTTTCAAACCCATCTCTTTCAACAATTAGCGAATACTCATCACCGACATCTGTGAAAAACATTCCGGGCATAGTGTAACAATCGCTAGCTGGATAATAATGCAATGTGTCATAAAACTGACCATTTTTATATAATCTGACAATTGCGTCTGTTATTGGATATTTCGCAGTATCAAAAATATGCGCTGTGGCGAAAACTTTAATTTCGAAATTCTTAGGTTGAGGAGGTGTAAATGGTACAAAAGTACTGTAAACCACAAGCTTTGGTTTTGATGGTGGAATATCAATTTCAATTTCTTTAGTGCAAGAACATAGAATTGTTGCAAATACAAGAATAAATACAAATGCTTTGAAAACAAAGAAATTATCTAAATCCGACCTTTTAACTATTTTTTTTAATAACACGATTTTGAAATTGAATTATCAATTGCTTTATAAAAAAGGCTGTTAGTGTCAATAACATTTAATTATCAAAATTATTGTAAAGAATCGTAAAAAATAATGACAAATACGCTGTTTAAAATTATTTGTTTAAGTATTTTTGCAAACAATTAACCGCGATAGATGAAATTTAGAGAATTATTTTCACGAAGAAAAATATGGATTCCAATATTGTTTGTAATATTGGTAATAGCGGTAATTCTTGTTATAATCCTGATAAATAAATCTCATCGAAGTCCTGATAAAGGGAAAGCAGCATTTTATGATTATCCTGCGAATATATGCGATTCGTTGACGGAATTGCTAACAGAAGAACAAAAAGCTCTGAGTTTATTGTATTATGTAAATTCTAATGATAGTACTACTGAATTATCAAAGAAATTAAGTTTCTTCTCCGGTTATTTTTATCTGGAATTGAATGATTCGGATGTTTTTACAAAATTTTCAAATCAAAAGAAGGATAAAAAGTTTATAAGAGCAATTGATGAGGATTTGCTGCAAAGTCTTTCCAACGATTCGTTACTCTTCGTTTCAACGGATTTGATAAATACGATTAATGACAGTGTGATTTTAAACAGATATTATTCGTATCAAACAGAGTTGTTAATTAAGAATAATATTAATGCTCTTGTCATCAATTTGTTAATTCCTGAGATTTTAGATTCGGTTACTGTAAAACTAATTTCGGACAGGCTTTTAATAGAATTAAAAATTTTACATCAAAATAATATTCTCAGTATAATAAATCTGGATAATTTTTCAAGCGATGAAAATCGCGAGTATAAAAAATATGCTGAAGATTTATTTTCACGGCTTAGAGATGCCGGTATTTGCGGTGTTATTGTATCAAAACAGGATCAGTTGCAGATTGTCGAAGATTCGAATTTTGACGGAATTGTTTTTTTGCTGCTAAATAAGGACGAAATACCCGATGAAAATCTGATTCGAAGTGTTGATGCCTATATTGTGGAGTCTGATGGCCAAAACTATTTAAATGATTTAGCAGGTCAAATATCAAAACATAATAAAAAAGAAAATCTGTTTTTAAAGAGTTCAAAAATACTTCGTGCCGGACTTTGGGCGAATCAGGTCAAAGAGGCAGAAGATAGCGTTGATAAAGAATTTAATGTTAAATTATTGGAATCCAATATTACTGAGGCATCAATAACTGTAATTAAAAACTCAGATAATCTTATTCCTATAATAGATATTAAGCAGAGATTTCATCTATTGATAGCAACAGAAACAAATGCAGTCGAATTTATCAATAGTGTTTCAAAGTACATTAGTAATTATACTATTTCATATTATGACCTTAAATCAGGTAAAAGTCCTGCAATACCTTCAAGTGCAAATACTTTAATAGTTCTATATCAGACAGGAATTGCAGATTCAATTCCCGCAAATTTGCGAGAGTCAATAGCGAAATTCCCTAATAATAAAATATTTATAAATTGTGGTAAAATTTCGTCAGAATTATGCGGAATAGAATCGGATGCCATAGTTCAGATTTATAATACAAATTCAACTGCATTTTCGTTTGCTGCACAATTGGTTTTTGGAGGAATTGGTGCTCAGGGTACATTAGCCGTAACGCTTAATGACAGCATTTCTTATGGTTATGGAATTAAAACGTCAAAAACCAGATTAAAATACTCAATGCCCGAAGATGTTAGGCTAAATCCTGAAATTCTAGTAAAAATTGACAGCATTATAAATTATGCGATATCTACAGGAGCATTTCCCGGATGTCAGGTTTTTATCGCTAAAAGCGGAGTTGTTGTATTTGACAAAAGCTACGGATATCATGACTATTCTAAAACAAATCCTGTAAAGAGAACGGATATATATGATCTGGCATCATTGACCAAGATATGTGCGACAACACTTGCAATGATGAAAATGGTAGAAACCGGCAAAATAAAATTGGATGATAAACTTGAAGAATACTTTAAAAATACTGAAATTGATTATGGTAATATCAAACCTGATACGCTTATTTTTATTGATACAATATCAATTGCAGGCAAATCGTTGTTCGAAATTAAAGAATTGATTCAGAATAAAGATACTATTCACTTAAATGATACTTTGGTTCAGCTAACTCAAATTGTATATACCAGGACTACGCCATTAAATAATATATTTCAGGTTCCGGTTAGAGCTTTGCTTGTTCACCAAAGCGGAATATGTCCTTCTTTGCCGATACTTAAATATATGTTTTATCAGGATAGTTACAAAGAATATTTAACTGAACAAAAGCTTAAGAATGATTCTTTGAATAATGATAGCGTTTTAAACGATTTGGTAAGTGTATCAAGAGAGGAAGCATTTAATTTTTATTTCAGTAAAAGATGGATAAAAGATTCAGCAGAAGTTAAAATCGCTGAAAATATGTATCTTAAGAAGCGTTGGCAAGATACCTTGTATGAGGACGTAAAAAGACTTGGTACATTTAACCGTGATGTATATCAATACACTGACATGAATATGATTTTGGTTCAGGCAATTATTGACACTGTAAATAAAAAATCGTTAGATGTGTTTGTTAAAGAGGAGTTTTATAAGGATTTAGGTATGATCAATACAACATTTTTACCTTTAGAGTATAATATACCCCGAAATAGAATAGCTCCAACCGAAAATGAAACATATTGGAGAAAACAGGTAATTCATGGAACGGTGCATGATCCTTCTGCTGCAATGTTGGGAGGTGTCTCTGGAAATGCGGGTTTGTTCTCCTGTGCTTCAGATTTGGGAATACTCGGTCAGATGTGGTTAAATGGTGGGGTATATGGTGGCAAGAGGTATTTAAATCAGGCAACCATAAAAATGTTTTCCGCGACGCAACCCGAAAATCATCGGGGTCTTGGATTTGATAAGGCAGCCATCAAGAATCTGAACGCACCTTCGGTACCGGCTACTACTTATGGACATACGGGCTTTACAGGTTGCGTTATGTGGATAGATCCCGAAAATGAAATTGTTTATGTCTTTCTAAGTAACCGACTACATCCAAATGTAAAAAACTGGCAAATACTGGGGCAAAAAGTCTTGCAGAACGTACACCAGGTAGTTTATGATGCAATTGTCGAATGATAGATAATCAGATAATATTAACAAAGGGCAGTAGTGTAAAGCTGGGTTTCAAACCCAGCTTTACGACTGCTCTTATTGTAGCTCTTCTACTCGTAGCCACTTTGGTAAAATCTCAGGACAGTCAGCTACGCCCCACACGGGTATATGGAACTCTGGGAACAGCTTTTGTCTATTCCAATATAACCGGAAATATCGAACAACAGATAAAATATGACCCTGACAAATTTTTTAATTCGATGAGTCTTCGAATTGGTGGCGGTTACTGGTCATCGTGGGGAAACGAGTCATATAATATTTTAGGGACGATAAATTGGTTAAGTGGTAAAAACAAACATCATATGGAAATGGGAGTGGGATTAGCATATTCTCCTGAATATGATGATAGTTTTGGGTTTTTACCTGCGGCACAAATAGGTTATCGTTATCAAAAACCCGGGGGGCTGTTATTGTTCCGTGCCGGAGTCGGCTCCCCGGAGGCAATATATTTGAGTTTGGGGATTTGTTTTTAAATAAAAAACTCCCAAATATCTTGAGAGTTTTCGTGGAGCTGCCGGGGAAATTATCCTATTGTTAACTATCAGAAATTCAATCTTTTAACAATCTGTTTTTTAATTTAGGTAACCGAATAAGCTACCTATATGTTTTTCCAATTTCGGCACTTCATACAAATATTTTAATGGTATTATGAAAGATTTAATTACTTTTAGATCAAAAATAAGCAATGGAAAACAATAATAATATTAACGGTCCAACTTCACTCATGATAACCATAGAAAAAGAATTCTTCAAAGAAATTCTACAGATACTTATTAAAATGACTGATGAATTTGAACAAAATTGTAATAATTTACCATATGTAAAACTGCAAGTTTTCTTTATAAAAAGAATCATTCTTCATTCAGCAACAATTTTGCATTCATTTCAAGGCGTTCCATTTAGTGAGTATTCTAAAAGTGATGCTTGGAATTCTCCAGTTTTTGATCTATTTAGTTCAATAGGAGTATTAAGAGTACAATTAGAGTGCTTTTTGCTCTACAATTTTTTATTTCATCATGCGGACACTGAAGAATACCGAGATTTCCTGATTTTAAACTACAAATATAATGGACTAAAAGAATTGAAAAGATTCTCAGATGATCCTGTACATGCAAAAGGAATAGATGCGCAGTTACTACAACATAAAACAGAAATTACAAATAGTGTTCATTTTAAAAATTTAAATAAACTTGAACAAAAAAACATAATACAAGGAAAATCAAATGAAAGAATGGGAAAAACATGGAAAGAATTAATCGAAATTGCAGGTTTAGAAATAAAAAGATTCTATAATGCTTATGCTATCTTTAGCGAATTTTCACATACCAGCTTTTTGTCAATGAAGGAATTTGTGCCAGATGTCATCGGAACTAATCGGAATCCACATACTTTGTCTATTCTTAATTATTCAAAATCGCTAATGTGTCTAACAATTGAAAAGCTCGTTTTAAATTGCCCAGAGTGTGAAAAACTTTATGATTCCGAAAATCTTAATTATATAGGTATGATTGAAAATATGAATGCCATATCAAGAAATGAGCATTTATGAGAATTCTAATCAACAAAATCGCAAATACGCATCTTTTGGGCAGAAAATTGAGAACATTATTGATGAAAAAGTTCAATTTGAAACAAAATAATTCAAATTTCTTTTAGTTTTAGATTGATATTTGCCTGTATTTACAATGGCTTTCAAGTATTTTCAAAAATGTTGTTTATTTTCTTGCATTTAAGCAACTTTTTATATTATCTTTGCGTTATAAAGAAAAACAATTAAAACAGATTGTTAAAAATGGGCAAAATAACTGTTAAACATATCATAGTTCCATCTACACTTAAAGCAGACAAGGGTTACAGCGTTGAGATAATCCGTGAAGATGGGTCAACAGAGGAATTATTTTCATCTGACAAAAACTTTAATCGACTCTATGTAAAAGTCTCGTTTAACAGGAAAACAACCCAATTTAAAAGTATGGTTGAAGATAATGTAGATACGATTGAATATGCAATAAATAAATATGGATCAATCCTAAACAGTGAGAAAAACCTAATTATTGATTTAGTTGAGAAGGGGTTTAATGCACAGGGAGACAAATTTAATTTAAAAGGGCTATATAGCAAAGTGCGGGAATACAATCGTCCTACATACACTGACATCCTATTAGATAGAATCTCTGATTTAGAAAAAATCCTTTTTCGGATTGATTCCCCTTATAAGGATTTAAAAATTTATGCTAAAGATTTAAATGAATGTGATCCATTACTACTTTTTGATGCTTACTTAAAATTATTTGACAATCATAATGATATTAAACGATTATACTCAGATTTTAATTCATTAGGGAAATACTATGAATTAATGATTTTAAGAGGACACACTAGTTCTACTTTTATAGAGTGGAAATATGGAGAAGATAAATTTAAATTTATTGAAGTTGCAAAACTAGCAGGTTTGAATCTTTGTCAAATTAGAGAGGTAATTACATTTATTGATAATAGCATTAACCATATAATAAAAGAATAATTTTTTTGCCTTATATGTTGTTTTATATTTGTTTTATAAACTACAATTAAATTGATAATATGGAAAAAGAAAATTACATACTCGTCTCTGACCGAAAATTAGATGAGTTAATTGAGAAAATTGACAAACTGCAGTCCACTGTGACTTTACAAAAACAAGATGGGCATGCAATTGGCGATTACATCCCAGAAAAAGAAGCCAAGTTGCTGCTCGGGAAAGGTACTACATGGTTTTGGAACAAACGGCAAACTGGTGAGCTAAAAGGCAAAAAAGCAGGCAACACGTGGTATTACAAAAAAAGTCAAATCACTAAATTCATAGAAAATGGAAAATCTATATAACAACAGATTGGCAAGATTAGTTCATCACTTTGCAGACAACTCACCTCCACTTGAATAGTAAGGGAAGCAAAATAATATTATTTATAATTTAAAATTTAAAATTTATGAAAATTTCATTTGATGTAAATATTGAGAACACAATAGCGTTCTCGGAAATTTTAGTTGAAAACGACATCAAAAATAAAATTGTGGATGTCGATGCGGATAGCGAGATAATTTCGATTGATGTGAATTTCAATAGTGATAATAAAGGCTTCATTCAGGAACTTATGGACCTGGCTGAAGTCGAGTAAATAACAAGAGGCTGCCAAAGAGTCTAAATAACTGTGCTCAATGGCAGCCTCCTAAAACTTATGTTATGGAAACTATAATTGCAGATTCAAAACAAAAAGCTACAGTCTTGATCAATCAGATAAATTCTGAGGTAAGCGAGTTTGATAATAATAGTGAAAACTCATCAGACCTATTAGTTTATAAATCTGGTAATGAGTGGATACAACAAGCTAAAAAGAAAAAAGTACCTAATATGATATTTGATTCTTTCTGGTTTGAAAACGAGATATGCTTTTTATTCGCTGATACTGGTATCGGGAAAACCATCCTAGGAGTTCAAATTGCTGACAGTATCTCAACAGGTAAGTCAATATTAGGGTTTAGAATGAATATTATGATGCAGATAGTACTTTATCTGGATTTTGAACTATCAGACAAGCAATTTGAGAACAGGTACTCCAATAACTATCAGGATCATTACATCTGGTCAGATAATTTTAAAAGAGTTGAGTTCAATACGGATGCGGAAATTACCGATTATTCGACTTTTGAAAATGATCTGATAAACGAAATCGAGAAAATAATTATTCAAACAGGTGTCAGAATTCTAATTGTCGATAATTTAACATATTTAAATTCTGACAACGAGCAGGCAAAGCATGCCTTACCATTTATGAAAAAGCTTAAAAATCTTAAAAAAAAGTACGATCTTTCAATTCTGATTTTAGCTCATACTCCAAAGCGAAACAACACAAAACCTCTCACGCGAAATGATTTGTCTGGCAGTAAAATGTTAATAAACTTTTGCGATAGTGCCTTTGCTATTGGAGAAAGTAGTCAAGACGTTAATCTCCGATATTTAAAACAGATAAAAGTAAGGAGTACAAACTGCGTATATGATAGCGAAAATGTAGTACTGTGCAGACTTGTTAAAAACTCAAATTTTATCGAATTTGAATTTATAAAATATTGTTCGGAAAATGATCATCTACAAATACTAACACCTAGTGAAAAGACCAATAGAATAAAAGATGCTTTGGAAATGAAAAAGGTAGGAAAATCAAATGTGGAGATAGCAAAAGTGCTCATGGTATCTGAAGGAGCTGTTCGAAAATGGATTAAAAACGATCAGAAAAATCTTAATAGTGATGTCTAAATCGTACTATTCGTAATAATCGTACTTGGCTTTTTTGGTACGAGTGATACGAATTGTACGAATGTAAAAATGATACAATGAGTAATTATAGATTTGAATTAGAAAAATACAAGGGTTTGCAAAGTAGGTTCACATGCCCACATTGCTATAAACCACATCGTTTTGTCAGATATATTGACACTACAACTGGACAGTACCTATCTGACTATGTCGGAAAGTGTGACAGACTTAACGAATGTGGTTATCACTACACTCCAGCAATGTACTTTAAAGACAATCCCAACAATTCAATATCAACATCTAAACCAATACAAGATTTCACATTGCTAAAACCACACAAAACAATACCAACAAGTTTTATTCCACATAAACATTTCAATTCTACAGTACTATTTAGTGAAAATGCAGCAGAAATAGCAAGCACCAACAATTATGTAAAATTTCTACTCAGTATTTTTGGAGAAGAGATTACTAAATCAATAATTAAACAATATTTTATCGGGACTTCAATATATCTGCCTGAAAAAACTATTTTCTGGCAGATTGACAAAAATTTTGATATTAGAACTGGAAAAATAATGCACTATAATGCAGAAACTGGTAATAGAATAAAAAATACTGGTAGAGCGTTTTCATGGATTCATACGAAACTAAATAAGAAAGATTTTAATTTAAAACAATGCTTTTTCGGGGAGCATTTACTTAGCTTACCAGAAAATAATCACAAAATTGTTGCAATAGTTGAAAGCGAAAAAACAGCAACAATTGCAAGCATTTATTTTCCAAATATGGTTTGGTTGGCTACAGGAGGCATTCATAATTTACAGAAGGAAAAATGTGATGTCCTGAAAAAAAGAAAAGTAATTTTATATCCTGACTTAAATGCTTTTGAACTTTGGTCAGAAAAAGCTAAGGAACTAAAATCTATTGTGTCTGCAATAAAAGTTTCAAATGTTTTAGAAATAAATGCTTCTGAATCTGAAAAAAAATCAGGATTAGATCTCGCAGATTACTTAATCAAATTCAATTATAAAGAGTTTGTTGCAGATAAATCATTTTATAGCTTAGATAATCAACAGATAAACTCCGAACCAAGTATTAGCTCTGTAACAAACAATAATTGCACCTGGGACATTGAATCAATTACTCAATTTTACAATCAATATAAGTTACCTGATGGCCCAATTAAACTAGATAATGCACAAACAATTATCAATACATCAAAATTTGTTGAAGCAGAGTTAACTATCGTAGAAGAGAACCAAAACAACCCAACATACAAGCCACATTATGACAGGCTATGCCTGTTAAAAGAAATCCTAGAGAAAGAAATAATAGTATTAAATTAAAAGTATTATAATAATGAAAACAAAATATTGCGAAAACTGCGAAAAAGAATTTACTGCAAAAAGAGATGATGCTAAATACTGTAGTTCAACTTGCCGACACGAAGCATGGACGAAATCACAAGAGATGCTGGAAAAGGATAAAAAATTCGTATCTGGACTAAAGGGTATTGTTACCGATAATAAAGTTGTAAGCAAATCTAAAATTATTATTAAAGTACCGAACGATGAGTTTATACAGAAAAAACTTGAAATAGAAAATATATCTATCGAGTTACAAAAGTTTAACCATGAGAAGGAAAAAATCGCTGCACGTATCAAATTTCTCCAGCAGCCAGATAATGGTTTTACTCCACTAGCAGTCGGAATGGCTGGTGCATTTCTCGGCTACGATTCTACTAAAAAGAACCCAAGTATTGAAGAAGACAAACGTTTAAGGCGAACAGTTACTTATGGCTTAGTTGGATTTGTCGGTGGAGCAATATTAGATAAGGTGACTAAGAAATCAAGAGAAAATTCAACAAACGAAGAAATAAAACAGCTCCAAGCAACATTAAATGTTTTAAACGTTTCAATAACAGAACTTAATCGTCAACTAATAGCTTTAAATTTGAACAGATTGCTTATCCCTGAGTACATTGAGGTAGAAACAGATGTAAAAGATGAAGTAATACCTGAACCAAAATATGAATATCAAGATGACAAGTTAGAACATAAAATAACTAGAATACCACCATCGGAAACGTTTATCGAAACACAAAATAACGTTATTGAACAGAAAACAGATAATCCACAAACGTTTAAAAACAGTAAACCTAATTCCAAAATAATGTCGAGCACCGAATTGTCAAATTTGCAATATTTCGCATTGAATTTCCAGAATCGTTGGCAGGACTTTTTGGGCTTACCATCTACGAATTTTCATTGTGCAATTCACGGAATGCCAGGCGAAGGTAAATCAACTTTTGCTATTCAGTTTGCCAATTATCTTGCTGAGAATTTCGGAACTGTTGTATACGTTAGCGGAGAAGAAGGTTTTGCAAAAACTATGAAAGATAAGCTAAGTTATAATAATGCTTACTCTCCCAACCTATCAATTGCCGACCTAAGGACCAAAGACGAACTGCTTACCGAAATTGAGCCTAACACTTTCAACTTTATTTTTATAGATAGCCTTGACAATATGCGTATAAATGCAATTGACATGAAGGAGATCAAACTAAACTATTCCAATTCCGCTCTCATTACCATTTCACAATCCACTAAGGACGGAAAAATGCGTGGCAGCCAGGAGATAATACATGATGCTGACATTTCAATTGCTGTTTCCAATGGTGTGGCCGAAACCTATAAAAATCGCTTTCTGGAGAAAGGGAAAAAGTTTAATATATTTACTAATCGCCCAAAAAGAGCAGAAGATTTTATGCCGGATAATACGGTGGATGGATAGTAAATTTTTATATGTAAAAATAGTTCCATTTGAAATCAATCAATTGCCATATCCCCAAAAATAAAACTCCCATATGGTACAAGCGACATAGTCCAACATTGTTTTATTAACCATTTTTACCGGAACTATTTCGAAAACTATTAGCTAATATTTGTGCTTTGTATTTATTTATCATTATTTTTGTGTGTAAAAACGGTTAATAAAACACTGATACGTTAGCCTTCATTTTAAAAGACATAAAAACATTAATGGGAGACAAAGAAATTAGAAAATGTATTGACAAGCTTAATAACGGAAAAGCTGAAGAGTCGATTTTTGTAAGGCAGATAAGTAAAACCGTTGTTGTCGCAAAAGTCTGGACAGAACAACCAAAAATGTCGGATAATATTATTGGAAATTTTGGTTCATATAGATTTTTTTTCATAAAAAATGACTTAGATAAATACGTGGGTGCTGTTCTTGATATGTACCATGATTTACATTGGTACATTATTCCAGAGAAAAGAAAACAAGGCTATCTTACAACTGCATTAAAAGAATCTATTCTCCCGTATCTGTTTTATGATGAAAGAGAAATTCAAAGAGTTACAATCGACAAAAATGCAATTGGAGAAAAGAACTATAATAATTCTAAAAATGTCGCTCTAAAGCTTGGATTTACAGCCATTAACGAAACTGAGACTGAATTTGAATTAAAACAGTCAGACTTCAATTTTGACAACGAGAATCTTAATGAAATTAATTCGGATATTAACAACGAAAGAATTGAAACATTAAGGAAAAGAATTTTTTATGCTTATAAGACACTCTATAAAATTAGTGATGAACTGTTTATGACAGTAGGCGGTGATAAAGAATTAAAAAAAGTTGCCGATGAAGTGAGAAAATTTACATGGAAAATTGAAGACCTTGTATGGGAAAACAAATGAAGCAAAAAGTATAATTCCAATAATATAGCCATAATGTAAATATTTCAAAGAATATGAATCTAGAACCAATTATCAACTCAAAATTTAAAAAGTTCAGAGAACACATGGAGCTGTTAAAAATAGCTGATGGTGTTGCTTTTGAACAGTATGTTAATTACAGTATTTTAAAATCTCATCAACCTGATGCTTTTAATGGAGACAGCGAACTTTTCAATAAGATAAACATTGGAGGCTCTCTCGATATGGGAATTGATGGTATTGCAATTAAGCTGAATGATATTATTATTCGCGATATTGATGAAGCGAAAGATTTAGTTTCAAAATTTCCAAGAGTCTCAATTGAATTTATTTTTATTCAATCAAAATACAAATCCAATTTTGACAAAGGAGAGTTTAATAATTTTGTCGATGGAGTACGAGATTTCTTGTCTGAAAAACAAAGGATTCCACATTCAGACGAAATTAAAGAATTGATTCAAATTAAAGATTATCTAATTAGTGAAAATGTTGTTTACAAATGGGCTGACAATCCCAAAGTTAGGTTATATTATGTTGTAATGGGTAAATGGCATGATAGCAAACACCAACTAGCATTAGCTGACCAACTAAAAGATGATATTGGACATCTTAACACTTATGCAGAACCTATTATTCACTTTGTTGACTTAACTGGATTTAAATCAATTTTAGATTCAAATGATAATAACTTCGAAGTTGTTATAAATTCTATTGACACAATGCCATTAACATCTGTTAATGGTGTTGAAAATTCTTGTCTTTTAATGTGTTTTGCAAACGAGCTTAACAAATTGCTCAAAACTAATGAAGGTATTATTCGGAAATCTCTTTTTGATGATAATGTCCGAGATTTTCAAGGGGACAATACAATTAACTCTGAGATAGACAAAACGATTGTTACTGAGCCAGAGAAATTTGCTCTTTTAAATAATGGTATTACAATAGTTTGCGAAAAATACATTCCCAGCAATAGGCAGTTAACAATTAAAAATCCTCAGATTGTTAATGGATGCCAAACTAGTCATGTTATTTTTAAGCATTCTGAAAATATTACAGCACTTGAAAAAGTCCCTCTAATTATAAAGGTAATTTCAACACAAAGCCAAGAAATAACAAATCAAATTGTAAGAGGGACAAATAGACAAAATATTGTATTAGATGAGGCTTTTGAAACTACAAAACCATTTCATAAAGAATTAGAAGAATTTATTAATGCATTGTCTCCTGACTATGATCGTTTTTATTATGAAAGAAGATCTAAGCAATACGACCACAATCCATCCATTAGCCAATTTGAAAAATTAAATTTACGTATTATAATTCATGCTTTTGTGTCAATGTATTTGAATCACCCTCACCTTTCTCATAGACATGAATCGAAGCTATTAGATACCTTTGGAAACATATTATTTAAAGATTTCCAATCAAAACTACCATATTTTACGTCAAGCCTTGCATTTCTAAAGATTGAAAAACTATTTCGAAAACAAAAACTTTCGAAAGAATATTATACTTTTAAATATCATTTGTTAATGATATTTAGAGAGCTGATTGCTGGCTCAAGCCCCAATGTTAATAATGAACAAATCGTTGATGAGCATTCAGCATTAATCTTAAAGGTTTTGAAAGATGAAACCAAATCAGATGATTTTTTTCAAAAAGCAATTGAAAAATTTGATGCAGTAAGACAGATATGGGGCAATCAGCTAAAAAGAAGCATTCATGGCATTAAAGACAATAAAGATTTTACGGATTTGTTGATAAAAAACCTAAGAAATGCTGGACAAGTAACTACAGATTTGGTTGATGACCCAGATTATATTTATAAGGGCAGAATCGTTAAGATAATCAAAGATAGGTATGGAAAACATTGTGGCTTTATCGAAAGAAAACCTGAAAATATCTTTTTCCATTCATCATCAGCTAAGGGAATGGATTTGTTTAATGCGGAAGGAAAGTTAGTATCATACAAAGTGTCAACTAATCCTAAAACCGGACAGCTATTAGCTGTAGATGTAGAATAAAAAACGAAGGCTAACAGCAAACAAGCACAATAGCCCTGCCGCAGTCGCAACACAGGGCTACATGTGCCTGTTTGCAACCGTTAGCGGTAATATAAAAACAGACTTATGCATAAAATATCTGAAATATCAATTGAGTACTATAAAGTAGATACTGGATGGATTTTCTTTAAAATTTATGCAGACAAACAGAGTTTTGAAAGTCGGTTTTCTGAAGTATTTGATCCATTACCTGACTTTAAAAAATGGCTTGAAGCAATTTCTATAGGCGTACAACAAACCTCATTTGAATATGACCCAGAAGGTACTGAAATAAAATTCGATTTTGAAAGAGTTTGTTGGGATAGAGAAGTATTAACCATTTCCGAAGCATACAAAGATGGACAAATTTTCATTAAGGCGAACATTGACAGACGACAACTAGTAAAGGCATTTTATCATGGACTTTTGACTTTTTCAAGTACAGACAAATTCGATTCAGAAGAATGGGAAGTTGAGTATTTGAAAGAGCGACTTTGTAAAATCTTGAAAATTGACGAAGAAACCTTAATTGGACAACTTGCAGACCTTGATAAAAAAGAATTAGGACAAGTTTTTTTTAACGCTGACCCGACATATTTCGTTTCATTCCCTGAAGCAACAGACAAAAATGAAGAATGGAATATGTTTCTGCAAGACACGATTGACAAAGACAAAGGAACTTCAAACGATCTAAAAAGAGTTGAAACGCCAGCAGAATGGAATATTCCAGACGAGTATAACTTTTGGACAACCGACAAAAAAAGAGAATTTATAACTGAGTGTATAAACGAAGCAACAAACGGTTATAACGGAATGAAAATTGACGATTTCCGTTCTTCGATAATTGAAAAATATCTTGACGAAGAATGAAAAACACAGCCACCTACTAACAACGGGTTTTGCGTCAAGAGGGGTAAAATGCAAACTTGAAGCTCTGTGTTTCGATTTCCCACCAGAACGTAAAGCCCGAAAACGTTAAATTAAATCAAAAGCCCACGCAAATAGCTCGAAAAGAAAGATGAGAAACGATCCCTTAAAGATAATACTATTTAAATGCATCATCCCTGAATAGTTATGAGATTTTTTATGCTGGATTGTCATTTTTTTTATTGAAGTTAAAAATATACCGAGCTTTGCATATAATTCAAAATTGATGAAAATGAATTTTTTTAGAATTTTATCATTTTTCTATAGGAACCTATCTAAATTTATATTATATTTGCATTGATAATCTCTTATGATGGGGACGCTGATATTTCAGACTTAGCCCGAAATCCCATAAGAGATTATTTTTTTATGAATATCAATAAAAAAACTTTGATATTCAATTCGTGCCGTAGAGGGTCATTTACATTGTCCCAAACGTATCCTTGAATATCAAAGTATGAAGCAAAGGTAATTAATTTTTTTGATAAAAAAAAAGATTTTAAACTTAAACAAATGCCTCTATCTTTTTTAAATCAAAGTTTGAAGTAACAGATATTCTATTTTCAAATCTTTTTAATGCCTCGTAAGGGTCAATGTTTACAAAATTTATCATCATAAACCGCTCTCTATCAAATATTACAGAATAAATATACTCATCTTCTAAATTGCCAGTCGATTTGCTTATTCTTTGGGTGTACCCAGAAATACTTATAAATTTGATTTTTTCTGAAATGTTAAAGAAAACTCCCCCAAAATAGAATGCCAAACCAGTAACGCACTTTAAATAATCTACTTGAATTTCTTTCTTTGTTTTATCCTTAATAGAAATTTTTCCTGATGACAGAGTATTAACTTTTGTAATTGGAAGATCCTCAATTTCAGGCAAATTTAAATCAATAAAAAGAGTTCCATTATCAGATCTGTATTCAAAGTCTATTGAGAAATCAACAGGTACAATAAGTGAGTTTAAAATCTTCTCAATTTGGAAATTAATAAATTGTGTATCTCCTGCCAAATAACCTTCAAGTTCATTCTTCCTAGAATCATACAAATCTTTGTGGTATTGATTAAATCTATTCTCCAATTGTTGCTCTTGATTATCGAAATCGCTTTTCCTTTGACTCCATTTTAAATGAGCTTCTTCCATTCGAGCATCAACATTAGAATTGATATAATCTTCACGAAGTTTCGCAATTTTCCAAAAAAGTATGGTTTTGATTTTCTTTTTAGATTCTAATTCTAAAATCTTTGTAACATCATATTTTGTTGGTTTCTTTTCTTGGAACTCTTTAACTTGATAGGTTATTATCTGTAGATTATTTAATTCGTTTTTAATTTCTTCTGATGAAAGCATTTTGGGAGTATTTTTAAAAACATCAACAAACTCTGCTAACTCCTTTTCAACTGAATCTCTTTTTTCGTTCATAAGCTCCTCAACTCGTATTTTGTAGCTTTCATCTCTCTTTATTTTTCTGATCAAAGCTTCATCATATACTTCATTGCCCTGATTATTATAAACCGAAATTATTGGATTTGCCTTTTCGTCCAGATTTATATAAATGTTATAGTTTGATAAATCATAACCTGAATGTGAATATGAAGATCCAGAACGAGTTGTAGCACCTCCACCGAGCTTTTGTCTGTTATATAATCCTGTACCAGGTATTCCAGTATTAATGTAAGTGCCGCTTTTCCCTATGGTCATTGAGGCTCCTTTAATTCCGCCACTAAGACTAAATCCAGAACCGGAAAGATTCACTCTTACCCCTTTTGCAATTCTGATACTTTTTCTAAATCTCATAGCTATAGTTATTAGACATTTATATTCATTTATTTATCAACCAATTTATATTTCCGTAAACTTAGCAAACTAAAAATAATCGTTAATGCAATTTGTGTGTTATAACAGCTAAAATGCAGAAATTAATGAGTTAAATTCACCCCCTATTCTTCTTAAAATTCTCTGCCTGTTCAAATATCTCAACATAGACTTCGTCTCTCTCTACAGGCGGATAGCCAAATTCGTCGAGGATGAGAATGAGTTCTACCTTTAAGGCAGATTTTATATCGTCGCGCTTGTTCCAGTCGGGGAATTTTGCCTGGTTGTCAACTATTACTTTTACGGCTTTTGCCAGTTCTATCATTTTATCATCGGGATATTTGAAGTCGTACTTTATGCAAAGCTCTTTCAGAATATCGTAAAATGCCTTTTCTTGAAAATCAATACCCATTTCCTCTCCTGCAGAAAACTCTTTGTGTACCTCCCAAATTAAATCGGTTAAGGCATTTGCCATTTCTTCATAGACCTCGCTTCGTAAAATATCATTTGCATCGCGGTTGTTGTAACGTTCCACCAATGCTTGCATTTTTTTTGTAAAGTCGATGCCTTTTACCCTATTTACTTTTTTAATTTCGGCAATCACTTTTGCTAAAAGCTGTTGCAGCAACTTTATCTTGGTATTTGGTAATTTTATTTTGTCAATTTTTGCCAAATAATCTTCATCAAAAATGTCTTGCTCTGTTTCTGCTTCATCACCGAGTTTGAAAATTTCTTCAACTCCTTCGCTTTGCAGTGCATCATTTATCATTTCACGAACTCTTGCGTTCATTTGTGCTGTATCCGGAGCATCGCCCTTGGTAAGTTTGAAAACAATGGAACGTACTGCTAAATAAAAATGAGTATAATCTCTTTCTATCTGGGTTAATTGTTCACTCCCCGCACAAATATCATAGGCTGCTTTAAGACGTTTTACCAATGCCATGAAACGGGTTTCAAATTCTTTGGTTTTTTGCACATATTCGGCTGCCAGATTCAAAGTATTTAATTGCTCAATGGTTGTGCCTTTAAAATATTTTGAATTGTCAAACGTGTGAAACAACTTTGCTAATAGGTCTAAATGATTTCTGACAATTATGATGGATTCTGCAATATCCTCAAAATTATCTTTATCGCCTTCGCTGTATTGTTTTAAGGCCAGATTCATTTGATTTTTGATTCCAATGTAATCCACAACCAAGCCTTTATTTTTACCTTCGTACTTACGGTTTACACGCGAGATTGTTTGAATCAAATTATGTCGCTGAATAGGTTTGTCAATGTATATGCTATCCAGGGATGGTATGTCAAAACCGGTAAGCCACATATCAACAACTATTGCAATTTTGAAATTCGATTTTTCGTTTTTGAATTGACGGTCAAGTTCCTTGCGTTGCTCTTTTGTGCCTAATAAATCATACATTTCCTGAGGATCGTCCTGTCCTCTGGTTGCAATTAGTTTTATCCTTTCAATTGGTTTTAATTCTCTTTTGTCCTTATCGGTAAGTTCCGCCCCGTCTGCTGCTGCTTTTATCTCGTTCCACTCAGGTCTTAATTCAATGATATTTTTATACAGTTCATAAGCTATTTCCCTGGTGCTGCAGACAAACATTGCTTTTCCATTTACTGTTGAACCTTCTGAAACTCTATTTTCATAATGATTTACAAAATCGTTGGCTACTTCTTTTAAACGATCAGGATCGCCAATGATAGCATACATTTGAGCCATTTCCTTTTTGCTCTGATCTATCTGATTTTCATTGCTACCAATCTCAGCGCATTTTTCATAGTATTCTTCTATCTCTTTGAGTTTGGAATTATTCAAAAGAACCTTGGCTGCTCTTCCTTCATACACAATACGCACTGTAATTTCATCTTTTACAGACTCTGTCATTGTATAAGCATCTACAACACGACCAAAAACATCAAGCGTTGCATCAATTGGTGTTCCGGTAAATCCAACAAAAATGGCATTTGGTAATGAATCATGTAAATATTTAGCAAACCCGAATGTTTTAGTAACTCCTTTCTCGGTTACTTTTACTTTTTGATCAAGGTTTACCTGACTTCTGTGAGCTTCGTCCGAAATACATATAACATTGCTCCTGTCGGTTAACAGTTCGGTATCTTCTGTAAACTTATGAATAGTAGTAAGAAAAACGCCTCCACTTTGTCTGTCCTGCAAAAGTTCACGCAAATTTGCACGACTCTCAACACTTACAACTGTATTGTCCCCGATAAATCCTTTGGCATTTGTAAACTGTCCCGAAAGTTGATCGTCGAGGTCGGTTCTGTCGGTAATTAAAATTATTGTCGGACTTTCAAAGTATTCGCTTTTCATTAAAAGCCTGGTAAGGTAAAGCATTGTAAAACTTTTACCACATCCGGTTGCACCAAAATAAGTTCCACCTTTGCCGTTTCCTTTGGGCTTTTGAGCTTTCTTTATGTTGTCATACAATGCCCTTGCTGCATAATACTGTGGATAGCGACAAACAATTTTCTCGTTTTTCTTTGAACTGTCGGGAATGTAAATAAAGTTGCGGACAATATCTCTCAAACGGTTTTTGTTAAACATTCCCTGGACAAGAGTAAACATACTATCAATTCCATCAACGTCTTTTGCAAGTCCTGCCACTCTTCGCCAGGCATAGTAAAAATCGTATGGAGCGAAAAAAGAACCTGCCTTGTTATTTATACCATCGCTGATTACACAAAAAGCATTGTATTTAAACAGTTCCGGAATATCACGACGATAGCGAATTGTTAATTGTTTAAAGGCATCAAAAATTGTAGCATCTTCGCGAATGGCAGACTTAAATTCGAATACTACTAAAGGCAAACCGTTAATATAGACAATACCATCAGGAATTCGCTTTTCGTTACCAATAATTTCGAGTTGATTTACAAACTTGTAAATATTATTGTCTGGTGGATATTGTTCTTCTGGTTCGGCTGCAATTGTAAGCAAATGTTCTGCTTCGGGCTGGCGTTGTTTGTCGAGTCCAGCGTAATTTATAAGTTGTATATAAATGTCTTTCTGAGTGCGTTCTTCACGTTTTAGAATAAAACCATCAGAAAGCATTTTGATAAAAGTCTTGTTGCTTTCGTAAAGGTCAGAGGCTGAGAGTGATTTTAGCTGAAGAATAATAGATTTGATCTCGTTTAAAGTAATTCCCTGATTCGCATACTGAGTTAAAAGAAACTTTTGTAAATCTTCCTCAATCAATACTTCGTCCGGTTTGCGAACAATGGTAATCCCCAAGTGGTGGGCGAAACCTTCCTGCCCCAACAACTCGGCAAATGCCTTTTCTAGTTTTTCTTCGGTAAATTTCATCAGATTCTTTTTAATAATTCTTCAAAGCATTGCTCAACATCACTTTCATTAGGAATTGGGCGATATGCAAAAGCAGAAAGTTCAGTTTGATATTTTTCTTTTATTTGCTTCCAGATAGTTGAAAAATCAGAAAACAAAGGAGATTCGGAAATTGATTTATTTTGCCAGCCTATTGGCTCTTCAAAAATTTCTCTATCGTGTTGTAAAATAACATTAAATTGATCCTTAAACAAACCCGAAGCAACAAATTCAATACACTCAGGATTTTGCATTAAGTAATATAAATCATAAAAGTGTCTTATCTTTTCGGAAATACTTTCAACAGTATTCTCTTTAAATGAAAATCGAATTAGTGAAACCATTTTTTCCAAAAGCGTTTGTTCTTTGCTCAATACGTTGACTTCAAAGGATTGAAGATCGTATTGCTCAATGTATTCTTCATTGTTTGTTTGCATCAAAAAATCAAACGCCATGCTTTTTATGGTGAGTCGTTGATAAGGAAAAGGGTTGGCAAACGAGTTTATTTCAACAATGAGCTTGTTATTTGCATTAGTTTTTTCAATTGTAACATACTCAAAAACTGATTTTCTGAATCTGGAACCTTTACTTGTTACACCTTCCATTTGTACTTCGGTTAGATCGGGTGTAATTTCTTTTTCAATAGTGCGGATTATGGTTTTAATTTCGTTACCTGATTTATTCTTGTCGTTTATGATGGCGATATCTACATCCTCCGAAAATCGCTCTATCAGATTATATCCTTTCGACAGTGATGTTCCTCCTTTAAAAACAGATGCATCAACATATTTACTTGTTGCCAAACGACTTAACACCAATGTTATCCAGTAGTCTTTTTCTACAAACTCCAACTTAATTTTCAAGTGCTGCGATGCAGCCCTCAAGGTTTTAGAAAACAGTTTTGTGTTGTGGTGCAGCTTCATACAATATTCCATTTTTCGGTTGTTGACAATATTTTTGAGGCACCGTCAAGCTTATATTTAGTAATATGATTCAGCGATTTATAAAGTGTTTGATTTAATTCTCCAGCTTGCGTTTGCTCCAACAACGCACCCAGCAAGGCTCTTGTAGCCGGTGGATATTTTAAAGCTAGCCGGACCATGGTATTTATTTGTTTGTCTGTAAAGTTTTTGATAATGGCTAAAAACCTTTTGCAGGATGTTTCGACACTTGCATCAGGAATTTTTTTAATATAGCGGATGGCATCTAATATTTGTAACAAAGGAATATTCTCTTTGGTGATTGTGTTTTTTTGCTTTATAAAAGAAATCGTATAGCGTTCTCTTTTAAAATTTGGTCGAACCTGATTCTTTCCGATTTGTATTGTATTACTCACTTGCGTGGTTAAACCCAATTGATTGTAAATGCTGTACCCAGTAAGATAACCGATTATTTTCCCGTTTTCTTCCAATAAATCTTTTACTACTTGTGCCTGATTGGGTTGAAGTTTACCAAAGGGAGTATCTTCGGGCTTGTAGTATTTCCCTCTGGACAGTTTGGCGATTTTGCCGGAGCTAACCATACGGTTGAGGGCTTTTATTACGGCTTCTTTTTGACTCACCTCTGTAGTAAAGTCGGCATAGGTGAAAACGTATCCCTTTGGAAGTCTATTGATGGTAAGTGCTATGTTTTCAGTTACTTTCATCCGGATTGATTTTCTGCAAATATAATTATTTTGTCCAGTTTATTTGCAAATTTACTGGACATTTTTTACACCTATTCTTTTATTGCACACAAGACTGGTAATATTATGTTAATTAAAAAACTTAAAAAAAGCACGTTGTTCAGCATATATAGGTTAGCTTTGCAGCAGTTATATATGCTGCAAAGCTAACCTATATATGCTGATTTAATTCTTTCATTGCAATAAGTAATAAGTGTTTATAAAATGCTTGAAACAAGGATATTTTGTTAGTAAAAAACATTTTTATTTTATCTTTTTTACGTGATTTACTATTAACTTTGCAACTATTGTTGCAAAGTTAATAGTAAATCACAGACTTTTTCCGTTTTGCAATTAAAATAAACACCCCTAAATAGCTTTTACCATTAAATTTTTTCTGCTTTTGGAACTAATGAATTTAACTTCATCAGGCTACCTTTAGAAAGTGTGTAATAACTATTTTTATATGCTTTTAGATTATTTTTAACAATGTAATTGTCGTAAACAAATTTACCGGGACCATTGTAGATTTCGGTTAATTCTCCGGTTTCATCAATTTGCAGACTTAAAAAGTAATTCGGTATTACACCATAAGGAAACTGAAAATTACCCTTAAATGAAGCTTTAATTTGAACCTTTCTCTTTGGCTCATTTTTCTCTTCACCGTCATGAACTGGTGTATTCTCTGGCAACAAGTTTAAATCATACTTTTCTGCTGCCAGCACTTCTCCAATGTCGCCTACTAAACGGCCATCGAGAGTAAAGTTTCTACCAAACCTGCAATATTTTTCTTTTAGCTTGGTTGTGATTTTTAGTAATTCTTTGATTTCTTGCATAAATCTTCTTTTTAGAATAATTATTGGTCCGCATTTTTTGTCAGCTCGTCAAATGAAATAACTTCCTTTTTTAATTGCCCCTGTTTACTCGCGGTTACATCACTATTCATGTTGATAAAAATGATATAATATGTTTTACCATTAAAGAGAAATCGACTCGGCCATTTATTATCAGATTCCTTCCCTTGAATTTCTATTTCAATATTATCCATGTTAAAAACAACAAGATAGCCTGTGTCTTTATGATAATCATTGGAATATTTTACAATCTGAGAAAATCCACTAATAATACGATCCTTTTTATAATTTTTCTGCGAATCATATATTTTGATTTCTAATACTAAAGGATCTTCCGTATCAATCAGACTAATCACATCTGCCCTACCAGATGCGGATTTGGGAGTAGAAAACGGGTAATCAATCCCTTGATCAAAGAGAAACAAACGTAAATCTTCTTCTAATAAATCCTCAAAGTTTTTATCTATGCTGTTATATTTTTCTTTCAAACTATTCTTTGTAAACCATTCGGTACGAAGTTTATATTTTTCAATAATATAAAGAACGCTGCTTACTTCATTGAGCTGATCATGTATATAATCAATTAAAGGAGTAATAATATTATCTTTAAAATAATCAATAGTCGTATTAACACTAACCCCCATACTGAAAGAATACCTGAAATCTTTTTTTTCGTCGATTATCCATTTGCACAACTGATAGTTAAAAGCAGCTTGTTGCACATCATTTACAAATGTTATACGATCAATACCATGATCAACCATTTCGAAAATCACTGGCGCACTATATTGATATTTTATAATAAGTTGGCCAAATACAAATCTAATAATTGCTTCATTATTCAATTTGTCAAATAAAAAGTTGAAACTATTATTTGATAGATTGTAATCTGATTTTAAAAATCTGTTTCGCCATTCCTGAATATTTGCTCTTAATTGGTGATTGTAATACATTATTAAAAAAGGTTTTTAAGTGTTCTATTTAATTCATCTAGTTTATTTTCAATTGATTTTATATTGCGAGAAGCAGAAGCACTCCCATCTAACAATTTAATACTAATTTTACAATTATGGCAATAAACAGTCGATTCTATCATCGCATCTCTAAGCTGTATATCAATAGAATAATCGCATTTTGGGCAATTTATTGAAATCCATGTTTTTGAAATATTAAAATCTGACATAAAACCAATTCGTTTTTTACTTTTCCGTTAATTATTCTTCCTATCGATATGTTTGAAAATTACATTATTTTTAATCACCAGCCAACTGTTTGTTTTTCTATCATACTGCAAGTTTTCTCGGTAATATGGCAATAACAATAATGCAGAATCAATCGTTTTTGATGTAAAGTCCTCAGGATTCAGGTTTAAGTCAGCATCAAATTTCAAATTAAATCCATATTTCGCATTCAATAATTTTAACACGGTCTCGTAATATGCGATTGCTGTTCTTTGATCTATTTCCATAATCAAAAGGTTAATATTCTGAATTGACAAACTATCGTTTTCTGAAATAGCTTGCCTATAGGTTAGAGCCTCCCCATCTTTGAGTCTATATGAAAATGAAAAACTATCATTAATTGAATCATAACTGTATCCAATAATACTGTCAATTGTATTAACATGCTCCAATAGCTGTTTAATTTGTACATCTCTATAATTAATTTCTTCTTCCAATTTGAAATTGTAATAAATACTACCAATAAACATTGAGAGAAATGCAATTACTCCAACCGAAACAAGAATTCCTAAAACATTTCTCTTATTCATTTTCCTTCAATTTTAAATTTTCATATTCCAGTTTTTCTATTCTCTTCTGTTGATTTTTATAAACAGAGTCGTAATCTTCTTTAACATCTATCATTTCCTGAAAGTGGATTCGATTCAATTTCTCAATCTCAATTTTATTTATAATATTCGAGAAATAAGACGCAACTCCTGCACCTGCTCCTACAAGTGTTATTGCAACAAGAATTACCCCACCTATAGAGTTAAATTTACTCACAATTTGCTGGCCAATACTTTGCTTTGTATTTTTTGTTGCCATTCTATTTCACTTATTATTGTTTTTACAAATAAAATCTCATTATTTTTAATTTTCTATTATCATTAACCTTGAAAGAAACAGCTCTTCCTCAATTAATACTTCCTCCGGTTTGCGAGCAATAGTAATTCCCAAGTGGTGGGAAAAGCCTTCTTGTCCCAACAACTCGGTAAATGCACGTTCTAATTTTTCTTCGGTAAATCTCATCAGATTAATGGCTTTAAAAATCTTGACATTTCTCTTGCTTTATAATCCCCCCAGGGCATCAAACGCTTTTTGGGATAGGAAACATATAAAAAACGTTTTGCTCTAGTAAACGCTACGTAGGCATTATTCTTCTCTTGCAACAATTCTTCACCGCCTTTATTTATAGCCCTATAATCAGGAAATGTTCCATCGTCCATTCCAATTAGAAAAACTATCTCACTTTCCTGACCTTTCATTGTATGTACAGTGCTTAAACAAACTCCAATTTCCTTATTATTTGATATGTTTGTCAAACCAAGTGCAATTGCAGACTTAAAGCCTTCAATTGTCGGTTTTACATTTTGCTTTTTATATAGTATTAATTGATTTGAGAAATCATTAAGTTCATCAATTGTCATTTTCTTTTCATCATCCTGCAAATTTTCATTTTCAAATAAGAACCGTAATGCTACTATTTTCAAATGGAAGTTCTCAATTGATAACTCATTTACAATATCCTTTATCCTTTTGGCTACCGGGAATTTAGAAGCATTAATTTCATCATTATTGGAAATGTCATTAACATTTAAGATATCCTCTAGCTTTTTCTGATGTAATTTGTCTATTGGGTTAATTCTTATTCTAAAAAACAAGTCAAATATTTTCATTAATGGCGAACTAAACTTAATACCAACATTACCTGATTTATAATAAAACGGGATATTCTTGTTTGTTAACAATTCTTCAATTTGTTTGAACACAAACTTATTTCGGGCAAGTATTGAAATTTTGTCGAAAGTTATCTCCCCTTCAATATCATTATGTGTTTTTTGTTGAACAAATTCACATATTTTATTTAGAACATATTGAGCTTCATCAATTTCTGATTGAGCTTGGTATATTCCAAAATCCCCCTTTATTACATAATTAACAGCCTCTACTTCAAGGCTCATTAATTTATTCGAAGCTTCAATAACAGATTTTGAACATCGGTAGTTTTCATCAAGTGTAATCGTGTTTGCCTGAAAATCTGAAACAAAGCTTTCCTGCATATAAGAAGATGCAGAACCATTAAAACCATATATTGATTGATTTGGGTCGCCAACCATCATTATGTTTTTAATCACAGTGCCACATAAAGCCTTTAAGAGAAAGTACTGCAATTTGTTTAAGTCTTGACACTCATCAATACAAATATATGTGTATGCCTTCCGGTAAAGGTTTGCAACTGAATCGTTATTAGTAAAGAGTTCATACACTAATCTAATAATATCGTCAAAATCAATTGCATTATTAGATTTTAAAATATCTTGATAAGTTTCAAATAAATACTGATACTCATTATTTTCGGAGTTTTCCGCTAATTCCTCTGCTGATAATAATTCTCGTTTTACTGTTGAAATAAATTGTAATGCATTATAGGTATATTCATTTTTTTTTCTCGTTTCTAAATCGTTATATATTGATTCAAAATATGGAACTGACTTTATTGCTTGTTTAATTAATTCTAATCTATCAGAGTCATCCTCAAAAATGTGAGGCATTCTATTATATCCCAATAGTTTAAACCTGAGCTCGAGTATAGATTGACAGAAACTGTGAAATGTTCCCACAAAAACATTTTTCCTTATTTTATCACTTGTCCCTAATCGTTCTCTTATTTCATTAGCTGCTTTGTTAGTAAAAGTGATTGCTAGTATTTTCCCATCTACGGAATCAGACAGTCTTTTAATTCTTTCAGTTAAAACTCTAGTTTTCCCGCTGCCAGCACTTGCTAAAACAAGGTAAGCACCTTCATTTAAATCTACAATTCTTTGTTGTTTATGTGATAAATTAATCTTATTCATTCGGTGCAGGATTTAAAACATTATTGACTTTCTCAAACAATTCAACAATTTTAGGAGGTAACGGCTTTTCAGATTTGTATAGTTCATAGCCAATATTTGGTGCAAACTGTGTTTTCAAACCTATTACAAGTCCATAATACTCGTTGTTTGGTATTTGGTTTAATTGGGCTTGTTTTGCTGCTCTGTGCTGTTCATTGACACATTCGGACAATATTAAATTATGATAAGCCTTCTTTACTTCATCAATATAACCATTGTCACAAAGTTCTTTTTCAAAGTCATTTCCAGCAGAGAGAAAAACAACTCTATTTATGTCATTCAATTTTGATTTTGAAATTTGGTTTATAACTGAAGCATTAGCTTCTGGTTCATTGTCGCTAAATATTAAGTATGGGATATTGAAAGCTTCAAAGAATCTAATAAATGGCAAGTAATTACCAGAGCCACCAACTCCTATAAAATCTACACCAAGTTCAATAGGACTTTTGTCAAAATAGCGTTTAATTGTTATCGGCAAAGCTTGTTCTTCTGTTTCACCTTCAAATAACACCACAAGTTTGGAAAAAAATAGTTCACCTCTTGTGTTTATCACCTGTCGATATATTTTCCTTATGTCTTCTTTTTCAAAGTCTGATTCAAAAAATTTTCCAATTAAAATAATTGAAGTGTCTCGGCATACACTTCTAACTTCTTTCAATTTAGCACTTCCCGCAATATAACTCGAATGAGTGGCAACTATTTTCTGACCAACTATTGCATTAATTTGTGAATAGAGTTTCTTTTGTGCATTTGGATGCAAATGTGATTCAGGTTCTTCAATTGCAATTATTGGATAGTAAGCAACTTGATTTTTAATAGCCAATTTCATATTCTGTAAAATAAATGCTTTCAGAATGAGTAAAGAAGACCAGCTTCTTGTTCCCATACCGTGATACTCCATCGAAAATTGAGAATAGTTAATTTTCACACCCTTATTTAGGTCTCTTATTTTTTTAGTGAATGGTGTAATATCTACAGTGTTATTGGGGTTATCCATTGCTGTGTCTAACTCTTCCAATGTAGTGTGCAGATTAGTCAGGATTTCACTTCTCTCAATTGTTTCTTTGTTAAGGTCTTTAATAAGGTTTTCAATTAGTTCTTTGTCTCCTGGGTTATAAGTTATAGAAGAAAGTATCTTTCCTAGGAACGATGTTTTATTTTTCAAATCATCAAGAATATCTCTATTAGCATCTAAATAGAAAAAAGGTATTTCATCAAAGTAAAAACTTAATTCTTGATTATAGGTTTTCGAATACCAATATCCGTCTGCCTCATTATGAAATTCGCCCCATTCGTCAATGACAAATTGTTTTTTCTTGTATGTTTTTCGAATTAAGTTTTCCTCAATTATAGTTCTAAATGCTAATAATTGATTGCCATTTGAATCAATACTAATTCTATCTACTGTGAAAACAGTCGCCCATTTGTCTTCGAATTCGGCAATTTGATTGCCTTCTTCATTGACACTAATAAACAATACATCTATTACAATTTTATCTCGAATAATTGCGTCGGTAAAATGAAAATCATCATCTGTTATTTGCAATGTGTTTGAAAGACATAATTGTAGTGATTTCAAAAGTGTTGTTTTACCTGCATTGTTTGTGCCAACGAGGACAGTTGTAGGTTCGAAATCAATTTCAAGATTATCTAAACCTCTAAAACCGTGAACTCTCAATTGCTTTAATTGTATTGCCATATTTAATTCTCTACTGTTTCAAATTTCATACTCTCCACCACACCCCTCATCAACACTGGACAAAGCGGTTTAATGGTATTTTTCAACTGCTCGTTAATTCGCTTACGAGTTTCCAAAGTGTGGTAAATCGTTACAATGGCTTCCTGAACTTTGAGGGCAGGAATGGGAATTTGAATTTCTTTGAATCGTTCCCACTCTAAACTTGCTCTTACGCTACTGTCGCTTATAAACCAACCGTATCTATTAAATTCTGGACGATAAAACCAAAGCATTAAAAATTCAGGTAATACAACTGTTTTATCAATCACTTCAAAAACCAGATATGCAGGTGATATAATTGCAGGTTCATCAAATGAATATAAAACGACACGAACAGTTTCATCTCTTCCAACTTGCATAGCACTATAGGCAAACTGTTCTTTTTGGACAATTTTATATTTTGACAAATCCGTTTCACCAACATTTGCTTTCGATGGCATGAAGACTTTGTCAACATTGATACCGAGCAATTTAGAAATTGTGTTGTTCTTATTCCTATTATCAACCAATTGAACCAATTCGCTTAAAGATCGTTGATTGTCGATATGCTTCAACTTATCCATTGAAGCATTACAAATCAACTGCAAATCATCCAAACTGTTTTCATAAACCTTTTGGTTTGTAATTAAACCATTGTAAAGGGCAACAAATTTCTGCTGATCACCAATGTCTGGTATTGGTATTTGTATTTCACAAAATCGTTCCCATTCTAATCCTCCTCTTACACTTGAATCACAGTATGTCCAAGCCCTTCTATCAAATTCAGGTCTTTGAAATTCCATCATTAAAAATTCTGGAAGTAATTCATTTTCATCAATTACCTCAAAAGTCATATAAGCAGGTGAAACAATTGCAGGTTCTTCATTTTGATACAATGCAACTGGCAAAATTTCATCTCTATTTACGTGCATAATATTTGTTGCAAATTGTCCTTTTCGAATAACTTTATATTTAGATAAATCAACACCCGATGTATTGGCAACCGATGGCATAAATTTCTTATCAATGTTGACACCCAACAAATTTGCAATACCCCAATCATAATTACGGTTGCTAACTAATCTAATATAATCGCCAATACGCTTATAGCTCATAACCCAAAGTATTAAAAGCTTTAATCAATTGTTCCTGCGATTGCTTTTCTTCTTCTAAAAGAATTTTGAAATCCTTTTGTATCCGTTTCATTTCAGTGTCAAAATCTATTTCGCTGTCTCGGTCAATAAACTCAATGTACTTGCTTGGTACCAATGAAAAATCGTTGGCTTTTATCTCTTCAAAATTGGCAGAGTAGCAATACTCCGGCACATTTTTGTAAGTTTTCTTGTAATCAATTTGTTGCCAGTTGTGGTAATTTCCAGCTACTTGTGCAATTTCTTCTTCGGATAACTCAATAAACATTTTCTCAAATTCCTGTCCCCAACGCCTTAAATCCACAAATAGAATTTCCTTTTCTCGATCACGATAGTTTTTTTGTTTGCCGTTTATTTCAACTGTTCTTGCTTTTTTGTTTTTATTTAGAATCCAAAGCGTAACACTGATGTCGGTTGTGTAGAATGTATCTCTTGGAATAATTACAATGGCTTCCACCAAATTGTTTTCAATCAGCTTTCTGCGAATTTTATATTCTTCGCCACTGCCACTTAATGCACCATTTGCCAATATAAACCCTGCAACTCCATTTTCAGAAAGTTTAGATACCATGTTTAATATCCAACCATAATTAGCATTACTTTTAGGTGGCACATCATAACCTCTCCAACGTGGGTCATCAAGTAACTCATCTACCCCTCTCCAGTCTTTCTGATTGAATGGAGGATTTGCCATAATAAAATCTGCTTTTAGGTCTTTATGTTGGTCGTCACCAAAAGTATCAGCATCTCTTTCACCAAGATTTGCAGAAATACCCCTGATAGCAAGATTCATTTTTGCTAACTTGTATGTTGTCTTAGTATATTCCTGACCGTAAATGGATACTTCTTTTTTGTTTCCATGATGGCTTTCGATAAACTTCATTGACTGAACAAACATTCCTCCTGAACCACAACAAGGGTCGTATATGATTCCATGATAAGGCTCAATCATCTCCGAAATTAAACTTACAATAGTTTTAGGAGTGTAAAATTCCCCTTTACCCTTACCTTCAGCAATTGCAAACTTTTTTAAGAAATACTCATACACACGGCCAACCAAGTCCTGCTCTTTGTCCTTGAGTGTGTTAATGTTATCAATTTCACTAATCAATGCTGCCAATTTGGTAGTATCTAATCCCAAACGAGAAAAATAATTGTCTGGTAAAGCTCCTTTTAATGCTTTGTTGTCTTTCTCAATCGTATGCAGAGCTGTGTCAATTATTAAAGCAATGTCGTTTTGCCTAGCCTTTTTTACTATATAACTCCAACGTGAAATTTCTTCAAGAAAAAACACATTGCTCATATTGTAAAAATCGGGAATCTCTATATATTTTTCTTTGCCTTCGGAAATAAGTTTTGCTCTATGCTCTTCAAACTTGTCGCTAGCAAACTTTAAGAATACAAGCCCTAATACGACGTGCTTATATTCGGATGTCTCAACGCTTCCCCTTAGTTTATTAGCACTTTCCCACAAAGCTACTTCAATTGATTTTTCTTTTATTTCTTTCTTTGCCATTATAGTCTATACATCATAATAAATCGTAACAAATATAAGAAAATGATTTAAGAATCTAAAATCAAATTACAAAACCTTTTTCTCCAACTTTTCAATACGATCGATTGCTTGACTAATTGATGGCAAAATGCCTTGCTTGACTGTTAAATAACTAATTGATACTTTATCCCCAGCTATCTGGCCTTCGAGTAAGGCATAAACATTTTTCAAAAATAAAATTTCAGGAATAAGCTTTTCAGCAAATTGATCAACATTATATCTTGAATTAAACATACCTACTAACCTTCGTTTCTCAGGATTTTTCAGTTTAATAACAATATTCACAAAACTATTGGGATCAACAAATTGCAAAATTGGAATATCAAAATAACCCTCAGGTATCGAGTAAGATGTTAAAGCTTCCTCAAAATCGAATATTGAGGTTTCCATCAAATTTATCAACGAAATACTTTTAGATTTTAAACGATTGGCCTTTTCATTATTTCCTAATTCAATGCAGAATTTCAGAAAATCTTTAAATTCTGGAATATCCATTTCAGAATACATTAATCCATTGCTGTAGTCATTAGGAAAATTTTCATTTTTTTGAATTGTAAAACTTCCTGATTTTACTATATTCTTGAGAGAATCCTTTCCAAATTGAATAATTTTTGGAATTGATTTTTTAATTAGTCCTAATTTTGAAAATGATGTTAACAAACTCACAGACTGGACAATTTCATATTTATCTGTGTAGACGTTTCCTTTTAACTCTAAAATTAATTTTGCCGAAAGCTTTTGGAATTCATCATCTTCAAGATTCCTATAATCGGCAAGTTTCGCCCAAGTAGGAGAATTCTCTCTAATAAAAAACGAACAACTCTGGATTTCATTTTTCAGATTTTTTTTGTCTGTTGTTCCAAAAACAAAGAATTCCTGTAGAGATTTACCGGAAAAAACATTACCGTAACCAAAGTGATTACCATATTTGTTTATCACATTTGTTATTTTATCTGGAGGAGCTGTTGATGCGGTTAAAATTCTATCGAAGGACATGACAGAGCTTACATCTTCTGCAAATATTTGTCCCTTTTTTATTTCAAAAGACAATGAAAAAAAGATACTGATTATTACATGAGCTATCTCTCCCTCATATT
>Ga0116143_10001004_pt1 | contig 35864 bp, 32 predicted proteins | sample AD_UKC034_MetaG_FD_89745 | JGI IMG/M metagenome (GOLD analysis project Ga0116143, IMG submission 89745) | Active sludge microbial communities of municipal wastewater-treating anaerobic digesters from USA - AD_UKC034_MetaG | ecosystem: Engineered > Bioreactor > Anaerobic > Digestate | place: USA... | reverse complement strand
CGCAGCGCGGCAGCAGCAAAGATGGCCCCCTCGGCGCAGTGAGCACAGCGGTCGCGCAGCACGCGCCGCGGGGAGCGGGTCTGCAGGTCGGTAGTGTAGGGAGTATTGTCGAGATACTGCTGCACCTTCCAGGGCTGATCCAGGCTCTGCAAGATGGCCTGCTCTTCCCTGGTCCACGTCGAGCTTGCTGTCACCGTTGTCCTCCGCCAGTGTGGTTCGCCAATGGCCGCCGATTATACCACAACGGCCGGTCCGAAAGAGAGCCGCAGCCCCTGGTGAGGAGTGCGGCTCTGCCCTATCTTGTTGTGCTGTGTCTGATCAACCTGCCGCGTGAGCGGCTACATTCCTCCCTTGCCAAACGGGTCGACCCAGGTCTCGAGCGCGGCCTTGAGCTCCGGGTGCTCTTTGGCTGCGTCCTCGAGGGGCCTCCCGCTCATCGTCGCGTCGATGGCCTGGCGGAAGGCCTTGGCGCCAGCCACCGGCCCCTGCGGATGAGCATGGATGCCGCCTCCGGAGCCAATGACAATGTCCGGTCCAAGGTCCTTCATCACTGACGGCACCATCGCCGGAGTGATGCCGCCGCTGGGCATGGGGAAGGTGGGGCGCAGGTTGTAGAGAGGGAAGCTGAGGTTGCGCGCCACGCTGACGAACTTGTCCGGGATCACCGGAGCCTTGCCATAGGGTGCGGGGAACACGATGATGTCGGCGCCGGCCAGGCGCGGCAGCTTGCCGAGCACAATGTGCGAGCTCATCCCGTGCCACTCTGACTCGTAGAGCGCCCCCGCCAGGTCCATATGGGCCAGGATGGGCACGTTGAGCGACTTGTCCTCGGCCAGGGCCCGCAGCACCGGAAAGCCAGCCACCAGATAGTTGATCATGAGCGCGTTGGCGCCCAGCTCCACCGCGCGGTGGGCGTTCTCGAATACCTTGGGGATCTCGTCGGTCACATTGACCGTGTACAGCGTGTGCTCGCCCGTTTCCTCAAAGACCTCTTTCTCAGCCTGCATATAGAGCTTGACCCGCGATTCGATGTCGCAGAAGCAGGCGTTGGCCAGCAGTTCGTCATCTTTGATGATGTCGCAGCCGCCAAGAGCAGCCGCTTTGAAGAGCTTGACCCCCAGCTCAGGCGGGTAGCCGGTGCACGGCTTGATCATGTTATTGAGCAGCGGACGCTTCGGAACGCCCAGTGCCTTGCGAATGCCGGGGACGCCAAAACGCGGCCCCTGAAAGCCGTCGACATACTGCTTCGGAAAACGCACGTCAACCAGCTTGAGCCGACCGGCCATAGAGATGTTGCCGATCACCGTGGTCAGCATCATCGGGATTTGCGGACCAAAGTTGACCACCGGAAAGGCGAGCTGGATCAGGTACTGCCGGTCGGTCACCGAGGTCGGAACAGACCACTCATAGTCGGGGATCTCGTAGACGCCAATGACCTTAGCTACGTGCTTCCGGCGCACCTCTGGCGTCTCCCCAGGCACTGGCACCCAGGTTCCCGTGGACTGCTCGATGGCCAGAGCGGGTGCCATCTTGGCCACCGGAAAGCCGTTGGGGAAGGAAACGGCAAAGGTGCCGATCACGTAATCCTCATAGTCGATTCCGTCGGGCAAAGCGATAGGCAGTGACTCGACATCCATCTTGGGCATTGTCTCCTCCTGTTGTATTGTAGGGCAAACGATGAGTTTGCCCTACGCTGCTGCAAACGGGCAGCCTGCCTTACTCCTTGGCGCAGACTCCAAAGCGTACCTGGTTCACATCGCGATACAGGCTTTTCAGTGAGTAGTACAGTCGCTGATAGGCGCCAAAGAGCAGGTCATAGGTCTTGGCGTTGCGCGGCTCTGGTTCAAAGCTCTTTTCGAGCGGCACGACCTGCTTCAGTGCGCCAAAGTCGGGATAGATCCCCATGCCGACAGCGGCGGTCAGCGCGGCGCCCACGGCACCGGCCTCCTGCGTGTTGGCGACCGTCTCGACGCGGCGGCCGGTCACGTCGGCGATGATCTGCATCCACGGAGCGCCTCGAGCGCCGCCACCCACGACCCGCAGCACGGGCAGCGGAAAGCCGTACTTTTTCTCGATGATATCGATCATCCAGCGGATGTTGTAGGCTACGCCCTCATAGACCGCTCGCAGCATGTGCTCTCGTGTATGGTCGGCGCTGATGTTAAAGAAGGTGGTGCGCACAAAGGTGTCCGAGACGGGAGAACGCTCACCGTAAAGCCACGGTGTGCAGACTACATAGTTGGAGCCCGGGGGGATGGTGCTGACCTTTCGGTCCATCAGTGCAAAGACGTTGGGCACGCTGGGATCGGCCTGCTCGGCCTTGTAGAACTGGTCCGCAATCCACCTCAGGCAGGCACCAGCGGTCTCCATCTCGGCGATGAGCAGCGACTTGCCGGGGTCCGCAGCCTGCAGGGTGGCGATGCCACCGCTGCCAGTGGGGGTCCTGGCGGTGGTGACGGCAACCCAGCCCGATGTGCCGAGATAGACGTGACCCTCTCCTTCGCCCACCGCGCCGGCGCCTACCGCCGCGCCAATCACATCTCCGCCACCGCCATAGACCGGCGTCCCCGCCAGCAGCCCGCACTCGGCAGCGGCGGCCGCGGTCATTGGCCCGACCTGGTCTATTGAGCGAATCAGCGGGGGAAACTTGTCCGTGTCGACACCCAGGTAGCGAATGACCCCCTTCAGCCAGTCCTTCTTCTTCAGGTCAAAGCCGATAGCCGAAGCACAGGACCACTCACAAACCATCTTGCCGGTGGCTCGATAGGTCAGGTAGCCGTTGACATCCAGGAAACAGTCCATGTTGCGGTAGAGCTCCGGCTCGTTCTCCTTGAGCCAGAGCAGCTTGGGCAGAGCGTCCTTGCCGGAGAGCTCGGCGCCGGCGACCGCGGCAAACACCCGTGGTCCGAGGAACCTGGCCATCATACGCTTGGCCTGGTCTGGTGCGCGCGAATCGAGCCAGATGATGGCCTCTCGTAGGTGCGAGCCGTCCTTGCTCATCGGTACCACGCCCAGCATCTGCGTGGTGTGCACCATTGCCGCTACGTCAGCCGGGTTCACCCTGGCCTGCTCCACGACTTGCTTGGTGGTGCTGGACACGGCGCGCCACCAATCAGCGGGGTCCTGCTCAGCACGGTCAGCGCAGGGGTAGTGGACTGGATAAGCAGCAAGGGCAGTCGCACAGACACGGCCGGAGGTGTCAACGAGTACGGCCTTGTTGCCACTGGTTCCCACGTCATGAGCGACGATGTACTGAGTCATTCGCACCTCGCTTCCAGATGGCTCAACGCTCAGCGCGACGAGGCCTCTTGTGCCAGTTGCTCGCGGACCATGGCCAGTGCATCCTGGTCCATCTGCTCCACCTGAACCAGCAGCTCTTCAAAGACCTGGAGCGCCCGGTCGAGCTGCTCTTCGGGGATGGTCAGCGGCGGCTTGATCTTGATGGTGTTGCGACAGGTGGGGCAGCCGGCGTGAACCTCGGGCATATCCACGTCAAAGATCACGCCGCTCATCATCCCCAGCTCCACCAGTGCCGCGGCACGCTCCGTGGCCGGAGTCCTGGTTTGGGGGTCCTCGACCAACTCTACGCCGATGAACAGGCCCGGACCGCGCACCTCGCCGATCAGCGGGTGCTCTTCCTGCAAGTGCAGCAGGCGCGCCGTGGCGCGCTCGCCAAGCTGGCGCGAGCGCTCACACAGCCCGAGTCGCTCCATTACCTCGATGGTGGCCAGTGCCGCGGCGAAAGCGACCGGACTGGAGCCAAAGGTGGTGTGCTCTTCGGCCGCGTTCAAGTTCTTCAGGTCCTCCCTGGCCAGCAGGGCGCCGACGGCGAACCCGCCGCCCAGCCCCTTGGTCAGGGCCATCATATCCGGAGCCACACCGTAATACTCGGCGGCACTCATTGCCCCGCAGCGGCCGAACGCGGTCTGCGACTCGTCGTAGATCAGGTATATGCCGTGGCGCTGGCAGATCTCCTTGAGGCCGGCGAGATAGCCGGGCGGTGTGGGCACTTGGCCTCCCGCGCCCTGCATCGGCTCGATGATCAGGCCGGCGATCGGAGCGTTGACCCCGTGATAGATCACGTCCTCTACGCACTGCAGGCAGGCCAGGCCGCAGTGCTGTGGCTCGAGCTGGAGCGGGCAGCGATAGCAGTAGGGGTAGGGGAACTTGGCAAAGTGGTCCATTCCAAAGCCAGAGAAGCGAGAGATCCCGCCAAAGTACTGGCTGGCGGCATAGGTCCCCAGTGAGCAGCCGTGGTAGGCGCGGTAGGCGGTGAGGAACACCGTCGCCCCCGGCTTGTTGATCATGGCCAGCTTCATCGCCGCTTCGATGGCCGAGCCGCCGCCCTGGTTGTTCAGCACGACCTTGTTGAGGTTGCCCGGAAAGAGCTTGGGCAGCTTGTTCAACAGCTTGATGCGCGGAATGGTGGGGTAGGCGTAGCGCACGTGGGTCAGATGGCGCATCTGCTCGGTCACCGCGGCGATGACATCGGGGTGATTGTAGCCCACGTTGAGCGACCAGGCCTGAGAGGTGCAGTCGATGTACTCGTTGCCCTGTATGTCGCGTACCGTGGCGCCGCCGGGAGTGCCTTCGAAGAGGATCTGGCGCTTGAGCTTGGTCAGAGAGTGGGTCTTGGCCTCGGCAAACTCTACGTCTGTCACCTCGGTCAACAGGGTGCGAATTTCGTCCTGCGAGAGGACACGGGGCTGCTGCGTTGCCATCTTCTCCTCCTTGAGCAAGAGCGGATCCCGCTAGGGTGCCTGTTGGTTTGGTCCGATTATAGGCCCTGCACGAGACCTGTCAAAGCATCCCATAGTGAGCTAGTAGTACACGGAACGGGTCCTGTGGCGCGGCCGCGCTTTGTAATGAGGCTCCTGGCCGCGGTTCCAGAGCAGATAGTCCAGTCCCCTTGCAGTGACGGTCTGCCCCTGTCGTCTCAGCTCGGCCACCAGCAGCTCGACCGCGTGCAGGCCACAGGCGCGGATCTCTATCTCTTGCGGCGAGCCAGAAGGAATGAGCTCCTCCCGCTCGATGCGCGCCGCCAGATCCGGGTCGTACTCGAGCACGCCGTCGACGTGCAGGACGTGCGGCACGAGGTTGTCGGCAAAAATGGTCAACTGGTCGCTGTCGGTGAACCTGCCCAGTCCCCGTCGGTCAAAGGCCAGCTCGAGATCGGCCGCGGTGAGCTGGGCCCGCTTGAAGAGCGGCACAGACAGCGGGCCGTATTGCGAGACATCGTTGAAGAAGGGCATGCGGATGAGCAGCGTGACCAGTCGCTCGGCCGAAGCCTCCGCCGAGTCAACGAGCGCACCAAAGCTGCCGCCAAAGCTGCTCAGCAGGTATCGCCCCAGCTCGCCGAGGGCCTGCGCATACAGCTCCATCAGCTCCATGGCCACGGGATTGCCCGGGTCCTGGCCAAAAATCGATGCGCACCGCCCAGAGTCCAGGCCAGTCAACTCGGAGGCCGAGAGAGGGCCCCTGGTCTGGTAGTGGTCACTGAGGGCGGCGGCGATGGTAAAGTAGCCAGACAGCCCCGGGCGCTTCTTGAGATGTGGGTTATAGCCTGACATAAAGTTGATGGTGTCCAGGGTGAGAAAGAAAGCGGCTGTGTCCTCACCGTGGCCGAGGTAGTGGTAGCGGGCATCGTGCTCCGGGTACAGTGCTTGCTGCAGCGGCAGAGACGAAGCGTAGGCCGCGATGCGGCTCTCCTGGATCCGAACGTACCTGGCCTGTTCTGCTACCAGGTGGCAAGAGGAGCGAATGCGCTGGAACAAGTCGTGCAAGGGGCTCCTTTCGCAGCGCGGCGGAGAGTGGAGGCCGTCAGGGCTGGACAATCACGGGTGTGCCCATCTCCGCCCAGTCGTACAACGCCTTGGCGTCGGGGGTGTCCAGCACGATACAGCCGTAGGAGATGGGACGTCCCAGAAAACCGGCCCACAGCGTGCTGCCGTCGGGGTTGATGGGCAGGGCGTGGATGCCGTTTTCGGTACCTCCGGCCCAGTAGATGCCCATCCAGTGCGGCATCCAGATGCGCCAGGTCGAACCGTAGGCGTTGGGTATCTTGCTCTGAATCTCAAAGTCGCCGTACTTGGTAAAGTAGGGCGCCCTGCCAGTCGAGCAGACGAACGAATACACCACGTCGTTGCCTTCGTAGGCCCAGAGGTGCTGGTCAGAATAGTCCACTACGATCCGTTTGACCGGCGTGAGGCCCGGCCCCCGGACGCGCAGCAACTGGCCGATGTGCAGCCTGGGGAACGCAGTCAGGTGGTTGAAGAAGGCCAGGGCAAAGGGCCCTACCTCGTACTCGGCGGCGATGCTGTGCAGCGTATCGCCGTACTGGGCGATGTAGGTGTCCTTGGTCGGTCCCGGTCTGGGAACGGTGCCGCCGGCACCCGGGAGCAGGATGACCTGTCCGGGAAAGAGCACATTGGTGCCAAAGAGGCTGTTGACCTGGCGCAGGTCAGCGATTTTGAGACCGTAGCGCCAGGCAATGGTGAGCAGTGTGTCGCCTGGTTGCACCACGTAGGTGCCGCCGCCAGTCGCCGCAGTACCGATGGCCACGGCTGACTCTGAGCCGGCGGGGATGATCAGCTTTTGCCCCTCGACAATCTGGTCAGGATCAGGCAGGTTGTTGGCGGCTGCAATCGCCTCGACCGTCGTGCCATAGCGCAGGGCGATATTGCTCAGACTCTCGCCGAGCTGAACCACGTGCACCAGCTGCTCCTGGGCCGTGGTCTGCGCGGGAAACAGGCAGAGCAGCGCAAGGCAGCCGAGGCAGCACAAGAGCCGCGATACCCGATTATGTGGTGGTGTGGTCAACATCCGTTGGCTCACCTCTGGCACGGGATTGTAGGTGAATGAACGTTGTCGGTCAAGCCGTTCGGCCGACACCCACTGCCCTACTCGTAGACCTTTTCGTCGCTTCGTTCGGCCTGGGCCGCGTCCGGTTCCACATCGCGGCCGGAAGGCCCTTTGCCCAGCAGTTCCTTGTAGTACTCGTGCTGGATGACCAGGTCCATGACCTCGTTGGTTCCGGTCCAGATCATAATCAGCCTGGCGTCCCTCAGCAGACGTTCCACCGGGTAGATGTCGGTGTAGCCGATGCCGCCCATAATCTGCATGGCATAGTTCACCACCTGCCAGCCGGCCTCGGTGGCGAACTTTTTCGATTCGGAAACCATACGCCGGACCCGGGCCGAGTCGCGGTCGTTGTCAGCGGCATAGGCCGTGCCGTAGATCAAGCCCCGCGCCGCGTCGAGCAGGGTTACTCCGTCAGCCACCTTAAAGCTGACTCCCTGAAAGTTGCGGATGGTGGCGCCAAAGGCCTTGCGGCGGTCGCTGTAGCGAGCCGCCACCTCGAGTGCCGCCCTCCCCAGGCCCACTGCTCCCGCGGCGCTGGTGAGGCGTTCTGGCACCATCATGCGGTAAAAGATCTCGGCAGCGCCGTTCTCACGGCCGACCAGGTTGGCAGCAGGCACCCGGGCATCGCGGAAGTAGATGCGGCCGGTGCCGCCGCCCCTGGTGCCCATCAGCCCGTAGACGTGCTCTACATCCACCCCCGGTCCTCGCTCGACCAGAAAGGCACTGATGCCTTTGTGCGGCGGAGCAGCGGGGTCGGTACGCGCATAGACGAGGAAATAGTCCGCACCTTCGGCCCCGACGACGAATCGTTTCTGCCCGTTGAGCACGAACCAGTCGCCGTCGCGCCTGGCCTGGGCCGTGGTCCCGAAAAAGTCAGAACCGCCTCGCGGTTCGGTGAGGGCCTCGGCGCAGGTCAGCTTGCCCTGTAGAGTGGGGAGCAGATACCTGGCCTTTTGTTCGCCCGTGCCAAAGGTAGAGATGGCCTCTCCGACGATGCTGGGCAGACAGAAGAGGCAGGCCAGGCTCGTCCCGAGCATGCCCACCTCTTCGATGGCCATGACCTCGGAGGTCCAGGGTTCGCCCCTGCCGCCCCACCGTGTGCCAAAGCGCATTCCCAGCAGGCGGCGGCGCGCTGCCTCCTCCAGGAACTCGCGGGGGAAACGCACTCGTTCCGCGTCCATATCCAGCAGCAACTGGCGGGGCACCTGGCGAACGAACGCCCTGATCTCGTCACGCAGTGCACGCTGTGCGTCGGTGAGCAGTGATTCCAGCATCTGAACCTCCTGGACACGACCAATGAACAGGCGGGCCTCTTGACGGCTGGACGTTAGGACTCATTATACCACAGCCGGTGTATGTCTGGCGCGTTTGGGCTCGCTGCGCGTGCATCGTATAATGGCCCAATCTTGCGACGGGGGTAGCGGTTGAAGGAATTGAGGCGGGGCGTGGCGGCTACTCTGCCGCTCTGGCCCGGCATAATCGCATTTGCCCTGCTCTATGGCATGATGGCTCGTCAGGCGGGCCTGAGTCCGTGGCAGGCGGCGCTGATGTCAATGATGGTCCACGCCGGCTCCTCGCAGTTCACGGCTGTGGGCATGTGGGCCACTGCGGCCCCGCTGGCGATCATCCTTACTACCCTGGTGGTCAACCTGCGCCATCTGCTGATGGGCGCAAGCGTGGCCCCCTATGTGAGCCATCTCCCCACCCGCTGGAAGGCACTGTTGGCCCTCTGGATGAGTGACGAATCCTTTGCTCTGGCCATTTCCGAGTATCGCCGTGGAAGCGGCACGCACTGGTACTTCTTTGGCGCCAACGCGGGCATCTGGCTCATCTGGGCTCCGGCCGGTTGGCTGGGAGCGGTGCTCGGAGCGGCCATTCCGTCGCCAGAGGACTTTGGACTGGACCTGGTCTTTCCTCTGGCCTTTCTGGGGCTGCTGGTCTCCTTCATCCAGGACCGTATCGGGCTGGTTGTGGCCGTGGGCTCCGGGGCGCTGGCCTTGGCTGCTGCGCAATTGCTTCCGGGAAATGGCTATGTGATTGTGGCCGGTGTGCTCGGCGGCTGCCTGGGGCTGCTGCTCGAAAGGTGGCACCAGGCGTGAAGACCCTGTTGATCTTTTTCGGTATGGCCGCGGTCACGTACTTTACCAGGGTCGCGATGATGGTCGCTCTGGGCAAGGAGCTGCCATCCATTCTGCGCCGTTGGCTGGCCTATGTTCCCGCTGCCGTTTTGGCGGCTCTGGTCGCGCCGGCCGCCCTGGCCCCGCAGGGGCGCCTGGCCTGGGGCGCCAGGGGCTGGGCCTCGGCCCTCGGCGCGTGGGTGGCCTGGCGCACCCGCAGCGTGTTCTGGACTATCCTGGCCGGTCTGGCGGCGTTTCACCTGCTTCGTTCGCTCGGCCTCGACTGACTCGGGCAACCTCTCTTCGCTCCGCTCTCGAGCCTTCTGGTGGTCAGGTCGCACCGCGCGACTTGACAACGCGCGACAAGTGGTTCATACTAGCTCTATTAGCTAGGTTATGGATTACTATCGGAGGCAATAATGGATCTGCGAACGGACCTGGTGCGCCTTGGATTCACCGAGTACGAGGCCAAAGTGTACCTGGCTTTACTGCGCACTGGCCCGGCAACGGGCTACCAGCTCAGCAAAGAGTCGGGCGTGCCGCGCTCGATGGTCTATGAGGCGCTGGGGCGGCTCAGCACCCGTGGTGCCGTGCTGCGCACCGATGATCCTCGCGCCACGCTCTACTCGCCCGTGCCGCCCAGCATGCTGCTGGACCGCTATGAGGATGAGCAGCACCACCTCATTCAGAGTCTACGGGAGAGCCTCACCGCTCTGTACAATGTGCAGGAGAAGGGCCGGCTCTGGTCGATTTCCGGCCGCAACTCGGTGCTGGCCTATGCGTCGCGGATGATCGCCAGCGCCACCGCCGAGCTATTACTGATCCTGGCTGACCAGGAACTGGAGTTGCTGCGCAGAGAGGTCATCGCAGCGCACAACCGTGGCGTGAGCGTGGGTGCCCTGTTGACCGGCGAAGCGGACTTGCCCTGCGGGCAGGTGGGACGCCATCCCCCGACCGAGAGCAAACTGCAGGAGCTCACCGAGACGCTGATCGTAGTGGCTGACGGTAAAGAGGCCTTGATCGCCACGACCGACCTGGATGCCGAAGCGACGGTGACCTCCAACCGCAACCTGGTGCTCATCGCCCGCCAGTTCATCTGGATGGAGCTGTTTACCCAGCGCATTGCTTCGCACCTGGGCGCTGAACTGCTGGTGGCCATTCCCCAGGAGGACCGCCTGGTACTGGAACGTTTTCAGCAGAACGAACCGCGCTAGCAGCAGAGTCGAGCAGCACGAGAATCCCGCTGCCGAGAATGGCCCGCATTTCACACCAACGCATCGAGGAGATCCCATTTATGACGATGGAGACACCGGGCCAGGAAGCACCAGGCAGCATAGCGCCTGCACCTGGCCACCAACGACTCGCCGGCTTGACCGCCGCCGAGGTCCTGGAGCGACGCCAACGGTACGGCGAGAACCAATTGCCCGAGGAGAAGCGGGTTTCTGCCTGGACGATCCTGATCAATCAGTTCAAGAGCCCACTGGTGTACATCATTCTGGCGGCAGCGCTGGTGTCGCTCATCGCCCGTGAGTACAGTGACTTTGCCATCATTATGGCCGTAGTGGTCATTGATGCCATCCTGGGCTCGGTGCAGGAGTATCAGGCCGAGCGCACCTACACGGCGCTCAAGGGCCTGCTCAAGCCAGCGGCAACCGTCATTCGAGACGGAGTGCGATCAGAGGTGCCGGTCAGCGAGTTGGTCCCTGACGACCTGATAGTGCTGACTGCGGGTGAGAAGGTCCCAGCCGATGGTCTGCTGCTCGAGGCCACCAAGGTGGCGGTCGAAGAAGCCATCTTGACCGGCGAGAGCGAACCGGTGGCCAAAGCCGCGCTGCCCGACCAGGCCGCCGCCACGGAAGCGCACCGTGTCTTTATGGGCACAACGGTCCTCACTGGCCGCGGGCTGATGACGGTCACTGGCACTGGCACACACACCGAGCTGGGTAAAATCGCCAGCAGCCTGCACGAGCACGTCGAAGATGGAACGCCGCTCCAGGTGCGGCTCGAAGCTTTTAGCCGCACTCTGACACGCATCGTGGCTGTGTTCACTCTGGCCATTCTGGCCGTGGGCCTGAGAATGGGCCATGGCTCCCTGCAGATGCTGCGCACGTCGATCATCCTCGCCGTAGCCGCCGTGCCCGAAGGTCTGCTCATCGCCGTGACGGTGATCCTCGTGGTGGGCATGCGCAAAATCCTGAAACGCAATGGTCTGGTCAAAAAGCTCCTGGCGGTCGAGACCCTGGGCTCGGTGACGGTGATCTGTACTGACAAGACCGGCACGCTGACCGAAGGCCGGATGAGGGTTACCCGCACCGAGCTCGAGGATTCTCAGCGCGCCCTGGAGACGATGGTGCTGTGTAACAATCTCGAGGGTCCCCTTGAGCTGGCGCTGTGGGAGTACGCCTCGGCACAACCGGAGCTCAAGCCGCAAGAGTTGGTTGACCGGTCCACCAGGGTGGCCGAAGAGTTGTTCAGCAGCGAAACCAAGTTCATGACCGCTCACACCGTGCTCGACGGGCAGGCCAATGACTATCTCAAGGGTGCGCCAGAGATCGTGCTCGGTATGTGCGATCTCAGCGATCAGCGGAGAGTGGAGATTCTGGGCCAGGTCGATCAGTGGGCCGGCGAGGGCCTGCGTCTGCTGGGGCTGGCCTATCGAGAGCACCGAAATCTCGACATTCACACCGGGTACCACTGGCTGGCGCTGGTGGCCATGGAAGATCCGCTCCGCGAAGGCGTGGTTGACGCGGTGCGCGTTGCCCAGCATGCCGGGATCCAGGTCAAGATGATCACCGGCGATTACCGACGCACCGCCGACCGCATCGGCCGCATGATTGGCCTGGTGCGCGACGGTGACCTCGTGCTGGAAGGTGCCGACCTGGCGGCGATGGACGATGCCGAGCTGGCTCGTCAAGTGCCGCACACGGCGGTCTTTGCCCGCATCAAACCGCAGGACAAGCTGCGCATCGTGCGCGCTCTTCAGTCGTCCAATGAGATCACCGCGATGATCGGTGATGGCGTCAACGACGCGCCGGCGCTCAAGCGAGCCAACATCGGCGTCGTTGTAGGCACGGCCACCGACGTGGCCAGGGAAAGCGCCGACCTGATCCTGCTGGACAGCAACTTTCGCACCGTGGTAGCGGCAGTAGAGGAAGGGCGCACCATCTTTGAGAATATCCGCAAGGTGGTGGCCTACACCCTGTCGAATTCCTTCGCCGAAGTGATCACCATCTTTACTGCCATGATCCTGGGCTGGCCGACGCCGCTCACGGTCGCTCAGATTCTGTGGATCCACCTGATCTGCGATGGTCCCTCGGACATCGTGCTGGGGTTTGAGCCCAAGGAAGAGGGCATCATGGACGAAAAGCCCAAGTCGATCCATGAGCCGATCCTGACCCGGCTGAGCGCGTCCCTCATCGGCTTTATCAGCATCGCCAGTGCCGTGTTTGCCCTGACTCTCTTCCGGCATTTTTGGGCCGTACACGGCGACGCGGTCGAGGGACGCAGCATCGTGTTCGCCAGCTTTGCCATCAACTCGATGATCTACATCTTTGCCTACCGCAGTCTGCGCCGTAGCATGCTGCACACGGCACCGTTGAGCCAGAACAAGCCATTGATTCTGGCAGTGATCGGCGGACTGATCACCGCTCTGCTGCCCTTCTCTGTTCCGGCTCTGCAGCGGCTGCTGGGGATCGTGCCTTTGACCGTGGATGAGTGGGCCCTGGTAGGGGGATGCGCCGTCTCACTGCTGGCCGCAGTGGAGGTGGCCAAGATCATCAGCCTGCGGATTCATCATCAGGCGTAGGACAGGCGCGGCTGGCCGGAAGGTGCTCATCGCGCGCGAACGGCACAGTAGAAAGCAGAATCCGGGGCCCATTGAGGGCCCCGGTTCCGACCGTACACCGGTTATTGTTTGGCGCCACACTCGGGGCAGAATTTGGTGCCCGGCTCGAGCTTGGCCCCGCACTCGGTGCAGTGCGCCGCCTTCTTCAGCGCGGCGCCACATTCGGGGCAGAACTTGGCGTTCGTGGCCAGGGGCTTGCCGCACTCCGGGCAAGAAGCCCGGATGGTCTCCCGCCAGTTGCCCTCGCTCAGCTTCTTGTCCTCCTCGGACATCCTGGCGTGCGCCCAGACTTCTTCAACGGACCGGCTGGCCTGAGCCGCTGACATTTCGACGCCCAGGTCGGGCGCGCACTCCTTGCACAGGCCGCGTTTGGTGTTCCAGCACGAGTCGATGCAGACCCAACTGCTGCAACGCGGACACTGCTTGAAGTGGGGCATTGCCTCCTGTGCTGCTTCGTTAAAGGCCTGGTCGTGGGCCCTCTCCCAGGCAGCCGAGTGGACCCGGTCGCCCAGGTCCGCCGCTCGCCCGAAGATGCCGCCCAGTAGTCCGCTGGCAGCGTCCAGTGCCTCTTTGGCCATACCCGTAGCCGAGGCTTTGAAGGGACTGCGAAAGCCGCTGCCGCAACGGTCACAGAGGAACTCGAACTGAAAGCCCCGCTCGGTGCTCTGGTCATTATGGTTGCGCACAAACTTGATCATTGGCATGGCCGTCCTCCTTGGCCCGCCATTCTAGCCGACCTCGGCGAATAAGCCAACTGCTTCAGGGCGACCGAACTGGAACCGCCGGGCGCTTGAAAAGACGGGTCTTTACGCTATAATGAACGCTGGTGACAGCCACGGACGACGAGTCGAAAAACGCCGAACTGAACATAACTAGCGCCGAGAGCGAGCGTCTGGCGCTGCTTTCGCGGCGCGTCAACGAGCTCCGCCTGCGCATCCCCGGCACTCGCCTGGAGGTGCTGATCAACCAGCTCTACGACGAGCTGGCCAGGGCGGGCATTCAGTTTCGGCCGCGTGTCTACCTGAGTGACGAATGGGGCTGCCCGGACCGCGTGCCGGTGATCGGCATCCCCTTCTACCTCGCCGACCCGGTGCTCAGCCAGATGGAAGGTGAGCTGACAGAGGTGGAGGCCGAAGGCGAGGCGGAGGTACTAATGTACCTGCGCCACGAGACCGGCCACGCGTTTAACTATGCCTACCGTCTCTACCTCGATCCAGAGTGGAAACGCCTCTTCGGTTCCATCTCGGACGCTTACGAAGATGATTACAAGACCATCCCCTTCAGCGCTCGCTACGTGCGCCACGTGCCAGGATGGTACGGCCAGAGGCACCCCGATGACGATTTTGCCGAGACCTTTGCGGTGTGGCTCTACCCTGGTTCGGACTGGCGAAGGCGCTATGCCGGGACGGTCGCCCTGACCAAACTGCAATACGTGGATCGTGTGGCGCACCAGTTGGGCGGAACGCCCCCTGTTGTGAGCGATGGTGCCCTGGATGTGCCGGTCGAAGAGATGGATATCACCCTGGCCGAGTGGTACGCCCCGGATGAGGAAGGACCGGCGTGCTCGCTGCCGGCCATTCTCGACTCGGACCTGGAATCGTTATTCCCCGCCGTAGAAGGCCAGCCAGCGCATGAGCTGATCCACACCTGGCGCCGCTCACTGGTGCGTGACCTGCACCACTGGACCGGCGTCACTCGCCCGGTGCTTCACCGGTTGCTGGCCGAGGTAGACCGACACCTGAAAAAGCTCAACCTCAAGGTCGAGTCAGACCAGGTTCCCAGCCGACTGGAGGCCCTGGCCATCTTTCTGACGACGCTGGTCATGAACTATAACTATACGGGGCAGTTCGTGGATCGCTAGCGTTACCAAGTGACCCCAGTGGTCGCTGCGCTACCGCCACCGACCGACAACGGCCAACTGCCGCACTGTGGAGGAACTAGTGGACAGTCTCAGGATTGCGGTTCTGTTCTATGAGGAGCGCACCGGCCCGGCGCCAGCGCGCGACGAGGTCGTGGACCAGGTCTACGCAGCCCTGACCGCGCTGGGCCACCAACCGGTACTGCTGGGGACGAACAACGATGTGGCCGAACTGGTAACCCGTCTGGGCGAGATCAAGCCGGATCTGGTGTTCAACCTCTGCGAGAGCTTTGGCGGTCTGGACTCGAACGAGGGCAACATCACCGCGCTGCTGGCGCTGCTGGGGATTCCCTTCACCGGCACGGGGCCGGTGGGCATGGCCCTGCGCCAGGACAAGGCGTTGACCAAGAAGGTCCTCCAGTTCCACGGGGTCAACTGCCCTGGCTTTGCCATCTTTGACATCGGCAACCTGGAGTTCAGCGGAAGGATGCACTTTCCGCTCATCGTCAAACCAATGCGCGGTGATGCCTCGCTGGGCATCAGCGATGCGTCGCTGGTCAGAGACTATGCCGGCCTCATCAGGCAGATTACCATCATGCACAACGAGCATTTTGACGCCGCCCTGGTAGAAGAGTACATCGAAGGGCGCGAGTTCTACGTCGGAGTGCTGGGCAACGAATCACCCGAGGCACTCCCGCTGGTGGAAATGGATTTCTCGCGGCTGCCGCCAGACGCTCCCCGCATCTATGGCCGGGCGGCCAAGTTCGATGCCACCAGTACCCAGTACCAGGCGCTGAACGCCATTATTGCTACCGACCTCTCGTCAGAGCTGCGTCACAGCCTGGCCAACGCTGCGCTGGAAGCGGTGTACGCATTGCAGGTCCGTGACTATGCCCGGGTGGACATTCGCCTGTCGCGGGAGGGCAAACCCTACGTCATCGAGGTCAACGCCAACCCGTACCTGGAGCAAACGAGCGCCTTTGCCTTTTCCGCTCTGCAAGCGGGAATGGGCTACAACACGCTCATCGGGCGTCTGGTTGAGATTGCGTGGACCTGCGCCAGAGATCGGGCCTGGGACAAGGGCATGGCCTGCCCGGTCAAAAGGCCGCCGCCCGAGAAGCCGCTCTAGCGGGGCAAGTAGATCCGCGGCACGCGCGGCAGCAGGGCGGTGAGCGTCTCATAGTGGCTGGTGTCGGCCCACGCGCCCAGTTCTTGAGCGCTGATCTCGTCCTCTCCCTGCGGCCCCAGCAGCACTACCTCGTCGCCGGCCCTGGCGTCCTCGACCCTGGTCAGGTCGACCATAAACTGGTCCATGCAGATGCGGCCGATGATCGGCACCCGCTTACCCCGCACCAGCACCATGCCTTTGTTGGAGAGGCTCCGCCTGTAGCCATCGCCGTAGCCCACGGGCACCAGACCCACCGGTGTCGGGTGGGTGGTCACAAAAGTGCGGTTGTAGCTGATTGCTGAGCCGGTTGGCAGCACGTGCAATTGCGCGATGCGGCTCTTGAGGGTCAACGCGGGGCGCAGCGTGAGCGGGTTTCTGACCTCCGACGAAGGCTGCAGGCCGTACAGGGCGATGCCAGGCCGGACCATATCCAGCCGGGTCTCCGGTGCGGCCATCATCGCGGCGCTGTTGGCACCGTGGCGGATGCTGATGCTGATCCCCGCCTCCTCCACCTGCCTCAGCACCTGCTGGTAGATAGACAACTGTCGGTAGGTATAGGAGAGGTCGGCCTCATCAGCCGATGAGTAGTGGGTGAACAAACCCTCGATGCGCAGGCCCGGGATCTGACTCACCGCGCGCGCAAAGGGCAGTACGTCCTGAGGCAGCAGGCCGAACCGTCCCATACCGGTGTCGACCTTGATGTGCACTCCTATCGGCGGTACCCCTGCCAGTGCCACCGCCGCCGACAGGGCTTGCGCCAGACCGAGGTCAGCCAGAGCGGGAGTGATGGCGTTGGCAACGATCTCTGGAGCCATTCCGGGAGGCTCATAGCCCAGGGCCAGGATCGGCGCTGTGATTCCGGCCAGACGCAGCGCAAACCCCTCGTTGGCCCAGGCGACCGCCAGGTGTGATGCGCCATTGGCCAGGACAACGCGGGCCACGGGCAGCAAACCGTGGCCGTAGCCATTGGCCTTGATTACGGCGGCGATCTGACAGTGGTCACCAATCAGGGCCTTGACCTGCCTGGTGTTGTAAGCGATGTTGTCTAGATTGACTTCTGCCCAGTGGACGCGGTTATACATCGAGTTTACTCTCGCTCTGGCCTATGAGGCACTGAGATAGGGGATGGTCAGCGGTCCGTCTGGCAGAACACCGACGCTTGGGTGCCCGCCCAGCTTGCGAATGGCCGCCTCGACCTCGCTCTGGAAATCGCCCACCACCCCGAGCTTGCAGGCGCGGACGGTGCTGGCGTCCATTGCGCTGAACAAGCGGATGTCGTACTCTTTCATCAGGTAAGCATAGACCTGGGCTTCCCACTGGTCAAGTATCTCCTCGGGAAGGTCCACGATGCCCTGCAGGATGTCGTGGGGCGTCCGGCCCTGTTTCATCAGGGGCCCGAAATTGCCGTGGTCGGGCAGCCCGTCGGAACACTCGCTGGCCACCAGGATCGTGCCGCCCGGCTCGGTGATGCGGGCCGCCGCCGAGATGCCCTTGATGGTCTGGTAGAGGTTCTGGTCCAGGGGAAAGCCGCTGTTGGAGGTGATCACCAGGGGAAAACGCGACCGGACCGGCTGCATCGCTTCCTCGCGCGAGCGTCGGCACCCCGCACGGTGCGCCTGGATATAGTCGCCCACGAACATGCCGGTGATAGCCTTGTCCGAGTTCAGCGTCACGTTGACCATAAACTCGGGTGGACAATGGGCCACCATCGCCTCCAGCTCGCAGCGGATGGGGTTCTCCTCGACCGTGCCCCAGGTGCTCAGCGGGTTGGCAATGAGGTCAAAACCGTGGATGCTGATGATGGTATCGATGGAGGCCAGGGCCGGGATGACTCCCTTGGCGCCGCCGGAAAAGCCGGCAAAAAAGTGCGGCTCGATGAAACCGACCACGATGCGCTTGTCGGCCTCGAGATAGCGCCTGTTGACCAGAGCCCTTCTGCCGGAGGGCGTCTGGCCAATGTACACGTTCTGGCCCGGATCAAAGGCATCGTGGTTGACGATGTTGAGCGAGCGAGCCATTTCCGGGCCAAACATGGCCTCGATTTCCGCCGGTGTGTTGCCCCGGTGGCTGCCAGTGCCAAGGATCACCGTGATCTGGCTGGTCGGAACGGGCAGCTCCTTCAACAGCCAGGGGAAGAGCTGGCGATTGGGAACGGCGCGCGTGCCATCCGACGTGACGATCAGCACCCGTTCCTGCGGGCCGATCAGCTCGTGCAGCGGCTTGCCTCCGCGTGGCGTGCGGCAGGCGCGACAAAAGGCCTCCTCCGGGTCACTCAGAGGCGGGTTGAACCTGGGCCGGATGACATGCCAGTCGGCCAGGGCGGGGTCCGCCTTGAGGGGCAGCCCGTGTTTGCCGTAGGCGATGCGGATGATGTTCGAATCGGACACGACACTCTCCTCAGGGGGGACTAGGGATCGGGAAAGAGCTTGCCTGGATTCATGATCCCATTCGGATCGAGCAGGCCCTTGATGCGCTTCATCAGTGCCAGGCTGGCGCCGTGCTCGGCCTGCATAAACTCGCGCTTGCCAATGCCAACACCATGTTCGCCTGTGCAGGTTCCACCCACGCTGAGCACCCAGGTGACCAGGCGCCGGTTGAACTCGTGAGCCCGCTCGAGTTCCTGGCGGTCGTTCAGGCCAGACAACATCTCCACGTGCAGGTTGCCGTCTCCGGCGTGGCCAAAGGTGGCGATGCGTACGTTCAGCTCACTGGCCAGACGGTAAGCCTGAGCCACCGCCTCGGTATAGCGCGAGATGGGCACCACGATGTCGCCGATCTCGGTTCGGCAGCCGGCGTTGAGCTGCTTCACTGCCTCGTGGGCCTGTTTGCGGGCGTGCCACAGCTTTTCGCGCTCGGCGATGGCAATGCCGCGCTCAAACGAGGTGCACCCGGCGTCGCGGCAGGTCTCTTCGCTCAGCTCCAGCTCTTGCTCGATTCCGGCCGGCACTCCATGGAACTCTATCACCAGCGTGGGCGCGGCGACCAGCGAGGAGTGGGTCCAGGCATTGACGATCTCGATGATGGTCGGGTCCATCAGCTCCAGCGCCGCAGGCATCGGGCCGTAGCGATTGATGCGGTAGATGGCCTCTGCTGCCGCCTCCATCGTCGGGAACACAGCCACCGCGGCAACGGCCTCGGGGCGGATGCGCAGGCGCAGCGTGATCTCGGTGACCACTCCGAGAGTGCCCTCAGAGCCAATGATCAGGCGGCAGAGATCATAGCCGCTGGCCGACTTGAGTACCGGTCGGCCGCAGCGGATGATCTCGCCGTCGGGCAGAACGACCTCCAGTTGCTGCACATAGTCCTTGGTGGCGCCGTACTTGACCGCATGCATGCCGCTCGAGTTGTTGGCTACCATTCCGCCGATCGTCGCCACATCGCTCGAACCGGGCGCCGGAGGGAAGAACAGGCCATACCTGGCCAGGCGTTTGTTCAGCTCGTCATAAACAATGCCAGGCTGCACCACGACCTGCAAGTCGGCCTCACGAACCTCGAGAATCTGGTTCATCCGGTACACATCCAGAAGTATTCCCCCGCACACCGGCAGCGGGTTTCCTTCGAGGCTGGAGCCACCGCACCAGGGGGTAACCGGAATGCGGTGCTCGTTGGCGTGCCTGAGAATGGCGCTGATCTCGGCAGCGTTCTGCGGCCACACCACCACTTCGGGCAGGTACGGCCCGTGGAAGGACTCGTCGTGCGAATGCGCTTCCAGGTCCGCGCCGCGCACCGAAACGCGGTCGGGGCCAACCAGATTCTGCAGGAAACCAAGGGTAGTCGGGTGAATTGGCATGGCTCAGAACTCGACTGTGCCCATATCGCGAGCCAGCTCGACCGGCCCGCCGAATTCGCGGCGTGCCTGGGCTACCAGGTCATTCAAGTTGTGGAGATGCGCCGGGTAATGGATGAGGAGCAGCCGCTCCACTCCCGACAGGCTCGCGGCGCGGCCGGCCTGGGCGGCGCTCGAATGGCCTTCCATCTCCCCCGACGCCTCGTGGATGAGGATTCGTGCGCTCCGAGCGAGACGCAACAGCTCCTCGCTTGGTCCAGTATCCGAGGAGTAGACCACTGCGATTCCTGTCTCCTTGTTCAGCAGGCGCAGGCCAATGCTGGGCACCATGTGTCGCGTCGGGGCTCCGGTGATGAGCAGGTCAGGCAGGTCCAGCACCACCGTCTCTCGGCGGCACTGCACCGGCTGGTAGACCGGTGGTTTGAAGCCAGGCCATCTGCGCTCCGGCTCGAAAACATCGAGCAGCGTCCTGGCGCCGGCAACCGCATCTGGCTCACCGGTGACCGTCAGAGGCGCGGCGCAGTCGAGTAGCCACAGGCCGAGCACCAGACTGGGGTAGCCATAGAGGTGATCCGGGTGCCGGTGAGTCAGCACCAGATAGCCCAGATGGGTCGGGTCAACGCCGGCCAGTTGCAACTTGACCAGCGGACTACCACCGCAGTCGACCAGGATGGTCGATACCTCGCCTTCAATCACCAGATAGGTGTTATCGTGGCCGATTGTCGGGACTGCGGCACCGGAACCAAGGATGGTCAGTGTAGCCATTGGGGGACGACCTAGCTAAGGGTCTTGCGCCAGACAGAGTAGATCCTCTGGATGGCGGTAAAGACAGTGAGGATGGCCAGCACCCACAGCACGGGGCGCATCACACCAACCACCAGACCGACCACCAGCAGGATAACCCGTTCGAAGCGAGTGAAGAGGCCTTCCTTGCATTCCACGCCCAGGCCTTCGGCTCTGGCTCTGGTATAGCTGACCATGATCGAGCCCACTACCGCAACATAGATGAGAATCGGCTCAATGCGGTCGCCGCGCTGGACATAGTACAGCAGCAGCCCCAGCAGCACCGTTGCCTCGGAAAAGCGGTCCATGACCGAATCCAGGAAGGCGCCGAACTGGGTGACCAGGCCCATTTCGCGGGCAACGGAGCCATCGAGTGCGTCGAAGGCACCGGCGAGTGCCAGCAGAATCCCGCCGACGGTGAATCGGCCAACGGCCACGGCCCACATCACCGGCAGGTGCAGTGCGTAACCAAACAAGGTCACGGCGTTTGGCGAGATTCCCCAGCGCCCGATGATCCTTGCGAGAGCACTGCGGAAAGGATTGGTCCAGGCGCGTAGCTTTTCACTCAACATCCAGGTTGCCCTCGGCTTTCAGTTTGATCAGTTCCTCGTAGACGTCCAGCACCTGACGGGCCACCAGTGGCCAGTCATAACGCATTGCCTTGCGCTGCCCGCGCTGACCCATTTCCTGGCGCAGTATGGGGTTTTGCAGCAGGCGGATGATGGCGTCGGCGATAGCGTGCTCATTCTCGGGCTCTACCAGCAGGCCTTCTTGCCCATCCTCCATGACGCTGCGGTAGCCGCGAATGTTCGAGGCCACGATGGGCTTGCCTGCCGCCATGGCCTCGAGCAAGACGATGCCAAAGCTCTCGAATCCGGTGCTGGGGGCGCAGAACACATCGCAGGTCTTGTAGTAGCGAGGCAGTTCCTCTTCCGAAACCCGCCCCACGAATCTCACGCTGCTCAGACCGTGCATGCGGGCGTAGCGTACGAACGGTTCCTTGTCCTCTTTCTCAAACGCGCCGGCCACAATGAGCCGTGCATCAGGTATTGCCTCCACGATGTACGGAAAGGCGCGCATGAGATAGCGAAAGCCTTTGCGCTTTTCCATTCGTCCCATAAAGAGGATGTTGGGCCGTCCGTCCACGTACTTCTCAATAGGCAGCACACCGGGGTTGGTGAATTCCTGGACATCAATGCCATTGGGGATGATGGCATAGTCGTCCGGGTAGTACCGGCTGATCTGATCCCAGGCGGCGTGCGAGACACAGATCTTGGCGTGCAGTTTGTCAAAGAAAGGATCGAAAACCGGGCGGAGAGTCTCCAGTCCCCAGTGGGGAGTCTCCCGGTAGGCGTGGAAGGTGCCCACGTTGATCGTCTTGGAATGACGCAGCACAAAGAGAGGCAAAGCTGGCATCAGCGGCTCGTGCAAGTGGATGATGTCAAAGTTCTCCGCCTTGAGCAGCTTTTTCACCGGTCGGTAGATGCGCGGCGAAAGCGTAATGCGCGAGATGGAACCGCCAAACCCGATGGGCGTGATGTGGCTGCCCATACGGATGACGTTGTCGGGAATGTCGGTGGCGTCCTCCGGACAGGGGGCAATGATCTTGACCTCATGACCCCACTCGCGGAAGCAGTGGTCGAGGTGCGAGACATGCTCCGTGACGCCCCCGGGATAGGGATACTGGTAGGGGGTCACCAGCGCGATCTTCATTGGCTGGTCTGTTCCGTTCCTGGCGAAAGCTGGCCCCGCTCCGCTGCACCGCGAGGCTGCACCGACCAGATTGGCTGGAACATGACCCATTGCTCGGGGTGCTGCCCGATGTGCTTTTCCAGGACCGCCGCTATCTGGGCCATGCCGGAGCGCACGTCGCGCTCCTGGTCACCGGTTCTCTCCAGGTCGAGGGGCGGCTCAATATGAGCCTCAAAGGTGTTGTCGGGCCGGCGCAGGCTGAAGAAGAACCCCAGCGGAGCTCCGGTGCGCAGGGCAAGCTGAACGTGGCCGTCCGGCAGCAAGGCCGGCGCACCGAACAGGTTCACCACGCTGCCGGTCCCGGTGAGGTTGCGATCGGCGGCGATGCCCACGATGCCATTCTGGCGCAGGGTGCGAAAGATGGGCCGCAAAAAGCTGTCGGCGGGGATGATCTGGATGCCCTTGCTGGCGCGCAGCGAAGTCACGTACTGGAACAGCTTTTCCGGCTTGAGGTGCTCGGCCACGACGGTGATGGGGTATTTGTGCAGCGCAAAGGCCTGGGCCACGACATCGAGATTGCCAAAGTGGGCCGTCACCGCGATGAGACCCTTGCCCTGACTCAAGGCCTGCTCAATGTGCTCCAGACCGTGCACGGTCACAAGCTGGCGGATCTTTTCCTCGGAGAGGGAGGCAACACGGAACAGGTCGTAGTAGTTGCGCGCCTGGTTGCGAAAGATCTCCCGCGCCACGCTGGCGCTGCGGGCCGGGTCGGCCTGCTCGCCCAGCACATGCCTGAGGTTGTCGTCGACGTTCTGGCGGGCAGTAGTGCCTTTGTCGTAGGACAGGTCGCCAATGCGCGTGAAAAGGCGGTAGCCCAGACTCGGGGGCACGAGGGGCATCAGCGTCCCCAGCAGGCGATAGGCCGCATAGGCGAGTTGTTCCTGGGCGCTAATGGGCGCACCTCCTAGCGCGGATGACCAGAGTGGTACAGGTCATAATACCGCAGGACGGAAGGGTTTGTCAAGCAAACCGGTCGCGCGTAGAATGGGGCGGCCGGCTGTTTGGAGGGCCGAGCGGCCGCCCGACACCAGGCGCGTGTCCATAGTGTCGGTTGTGCCGGCAGCGCACCACGGATCGACCGGCTCGTAATTACAATGTGCTCTGCGGTATGCCAGTCACGCGGCCCCGTGCCCGAGCCGCCCTGGATCTCACAGCGGGAGACAGCTATGACCAACGACGACCACCCCGTCTACCGACCGATGATGCGCGACCTGCCCACCTCGGAGCGGCCCCGCGAGCGGCTGCTGCGCTATGGCGCCTCTACCCTGTCGACCGCTGATCTGCTGGCCATTGTGCTGCGCAACGGTTCGCGCGGCGAGAATGTGCTGGCGATGGCTATGCGGCTCATCTCGCAGTACAAAGGAATCGGAGGCCTGGCTCACGCGCCCGCGGCAGAGCTGTCCAGCCAGCATGGGATGGGCCCCGCCAAGACAGCCGAAGTGCTGGCAGCGTTCGAGCTGGGCAAGCGATTGAGCGCCACCTCGGCTGGCGACCGTCCGATAGTGACATCGCCGGCTGACGCCTACAACCTGCTGGCGGCAGAGATGGCGGGAGAGGAGCAGGAGCAGATCCGCACGCTGTTTCTCGATACCAAACATCGCGTGATCGGCGGCTCGATGGTGTACAAAGGCAACGTCAACACGGCTGTGGTGAGAGTGGGCGAGCTGTTCCGCGATGCGGTGCGGGCCAACTGCGTGGCCATCATCGTGGCTCACAACCATCCGTCGGGAGATCCTACACCCTCGGAGGACGACGTCCGCATCACCGAGGACATTGTCAAAGCAGGCAAGCTGCTGCAAATCGAAGTGCTCGATCACCTGGTGATCGGGCAGCAGGGGTTTGTGAGCCTCAAGGAACGGGGGCTCGGCTTTAGCGCCTAGCTGCGCTGAGTCAGGACCTGCGCGGCCAGTCCATGCGGTATGGCGCGGAAGGCTCCCCACTCGCGCCATTCACCGGTGAGGCCTTTCAGCGCCGCTGCGACCTGGCCGAGGTCCTCCAGGGCTACCTCGGAGAATGCCGCAATGTGCTCGTCGCGGTCGGCGGTGGCCAGCTCCCCGGCAAGCTCTCTGAGCAGGAAGGAGTAGGACGGATAGTCCAGGCAAACCGTCCCGATGCGGAGGGTGAACTCGACCAGAACAAGAAACCGTTCGACTTGCACCTCCAGCCCCGTCTCTTCGGCCACCTCTCGCTGCAGCGCGTCCAGCACCGCTTCGCCTGGCTTGATGCCGCCTGAAGGTACGCGCAGGGCCCGCTCGGGATAGAAATCCTTGGTGTGCAGGAGCAGGTTGCCATCGCGGCGTCGGATGAAGAGTACCACCTCGCCGTCCCGGCGGCGCGTCTTCTCTACGTTCCACCAGTGGACGCCCTCCGCTCCAACAACAATCTCGACGCTGGTCCGCAGCGGGGTGCCGTACAGCTCCTCGAGCGTGGCCAGCTCTGCTTTCCTCTGGTCGTTCATTCGTCCGCCCTCCCGGGTTCAGGTGTGTGGCTGGCACGGCTGTCTCGCTCCGCGGCCGAGTACAGCGGGAGCACCGGCGACAACAGCAGGCCGGAAATCACCAGGGCTGCCCGGATCGAGATCCGGTTGGCGATCGCGCCGACCAGCGGGCCCCCGCCAATCTGGCCGATAGCGTCGACCTGGCTCAGGGTCGAGAACATCGTGGCGCGCACGTGAGGATCGTCGATGTGCTGATTCAGCCAGGCGTCCTGCAACGGTGCGTGAACGCGGCGCATGACCTGTATCAACAGGTACAGGAGCACCGCCAGCCCGAGTGCTCCGCTCAGGCCGAAGCCAACCAGAGCTACCATGATTGCCATAGACAGAACGCGCAGCAGGCTGCCCAGAGAGCCGCCCCTGTCGGCCGCGCGGCGCCGAACATACTCCATCGCCTGCAGGCTGAGCAGCAGTTCGAGCAGGCGCACCGTGCCAAACATCAGCACCGGTCTGGCGGCAGCAGCAGCCGGCAGGCCCACGTCGTTCAGCAAGTGCGGCGTCCAGAGGCGGTCCAGACCCTCGCTGTAGAGGCCAAAGAAGAAACCAATGCCCAGCAGGGTCAGCAGCACCGGCCGCCTCCTGGTGAGCTGGCGCGCGCTGACCAGGGTCTGCTTCATCGCCGCCAGTGTGCGTCTCTGGTCAACCGGAGTGGGCCGAAAGCCCGTTTCGGGCATCCCGAGCAGCAAGAAGCCGGCCAGCAGGAGCGCGGCTCCCCCTCCGAAAATGATCGGCCGTGCGGGCTGCGTCAGGCCGATCCACACACTCAGCGGCACGGCTACCAGCCCGCCCAGGTTGCCGGCCTGCGCACCGCGCAGAAAGGCCTGCTCCGCTCTCTCGGGGCCGACCTCATCGGCAATCCAGGCCTGCGTCGCGCCGCTGGTAAAGGTGTAGCCGAGGCCCCAGATGAGCTGCGCCAGAAGGATTGTGCCAAAGAAGGGCAGTGCTCCCTGGAAGATCAGGCCTAACCCGATGAGCAGGTAGCCGATGATGATCGAGAGACGACGGCTCTTGGTGTCGGCCAGGACACCGGTCGGGATCTCAAAGACAAAGATGGTTAGTTCGAGCGCAGTGCCGACCAATACCAGTTGCAGCGGGTTGAGGTGAGCCACCGTGATCTGAAAGACCGCGTCCACGGTGAAGGCCAACGAGAGGAGCAGCTCGGTCGCAAAGGACAGGATCACATAGACCTGGAGTGCGTTCAACCGCAAGAATTGGCGTGTGCTGTTGGTCACCACTGAACCTTTCGCTCCAAACGAAAACTCCGGCTGACCGCGAGCGAGTGGTCAGCCGGAGCCATCCTGGCTGGGGGACGAGGATTCGAACCTCGGCTGGCTGATCCAGAGTCAGCTGTCCTACCGCTAGACGATCCCCCAGTGCGCCGGATATCCTAGCACAAATCGGCGTGAACGCCAAATCTGCGCCTGCTCTATCTAGACCAGCAGCTCCCTGGCCCTGGCGATTCGGGCCAGCACCTTGTCGCGACCCAGAATCTCCATCGTGCCAAAGAGCGGCGGGGCAACCTCGCGCCCGGTCACGGCGATGCGCAGCGTGCCAAAGAACTGCCGCGCCTTGAGACCCATCTGCTCGGTCCTGGCCCGCAGCACCGGCTCCAGCGCCGTCTCGACGAACTCGGTGGTGCGCAGCAGCTCGTGCGAGTCAGTCAGGACCTGGCGGGCCTGGTCCGCGGTCATCCCCTTTTGAATCAAGAGCTGTGGATCATAGTGCAGTTCGTTGACAAAAAAGAAGTCGGTGAGCCCTACACAATCCGTCAGCTTGACCATTCGCTCGCGGATGAGCGGCGTCATCCGGCGCACCGTTTCCGCATCGACCTCTACCCCGGCCGAGGCAAAGAACGGTTCCAGCCGTTTGGCCAGGTCGTCCACATCGAGCTGACGAATGTACATGCCATTCATCCAGTCCAGTTTGTCGTAGGTGAACCTGGCTGGAGACTTGCTGACGTGATCCAGGTCAAAGGCAGCGACGATCTGCTCCCGTGTCAGCATCTCGGTCTTGCCATCGTAGGCCCAGCCCACCAGGGCGAGGAAGTTGAACATGGCTTCCGGTAGGTATCCGGCAGAGCGGAACTCGCGCACCCGCACGTTGTACTCGCGCCCGTCAGCGCCAGTCAGCTTGCGCTTGCTCATCTTGCCCTGCCCGGTGGGACTGAGGATCACCGGCAGGTGAGCGTAGAGCGGTGGGGTCCAGCCGAAGGCACTGTACATAATCACGTGGCGCGGGGTGGACGGAATCCACTCGTCGGCGCGCATGATGTGGGAGATCTCCATGGCGTGGTCGTCGACCACGTTGGCCAGATGGTAGGTTGGGTAGCCGTCTGACTTGAGCAGAACAAAGTCGTCCATCTGGTCGTTCTGCATACAGATCTTGCCCCGAATGAGGTCGTGGAAGCAGGTCTGGCCGTCCAGGGGCACTTTGAGCCTGACCACCGGCACAATGCCCGAGCTCTCCAGCTCGGCCTTTTGCCGCGCCGTCAGCTCGCGGCAGTGGCGGTCATAGCCGATGTGTTGGCCTCGTGCTTCCTGTCCGCCGCCCAGTGCGGTGGCTTTCTGCCCCTCCCGCAGCGAGCGCAGGCGATCCTGGCTGCAGTAGCATTTGTAGGCGTGGCCGGAGTCAATGAGCTCCCGGGCGTACTGCTGGTACAGGGGCAGGCGCTCCGACTGGAGATACGGGCCATAGGGCCCGCCCACTTCCGGCCCTTCGTCCCAGTCGAGCCCCAGCCAGCGCAGGCTCTCCACAATGTCGGCCAGCGAGCTCTTGTAGTAGCGAGTGCGGTCCGTGTCTTCAATGCGCAGGATGAAGGTACCGTGATGGTGGCGGGCAAAAAGCCAGTTAAAGAGGCAGCTTCTGGCGCCTCCGGCGTGCAGGTAGCCAGTCGGGCTGGGGGCATAGCGAACTCGGATTGGGGTCATTTTCCCTCGACTTGATCAGGAGCGCCTATTCGGCAAAGTCCAGCCTGCGGTGGCGCATTACCACGCTCTCCACCAGGCCGATGCCGAGCAGGGTCGTCCAGAGTGAGCTGCCGCCGTAGCTGACCAGCGGCAGGGTGAGGCCGGTGACAGGCATGAGGCCCACATTCACAGCAATGTTGACCGCGCTCTGGAAAAAGATCATCACGGCCACCCCGCAGGCGATGAGCCGGCCGAAGGAGTCTCTGGCCAGACGCGCCGCGCGGAGGATGCGCCACAGGATGAATGCCAGCAGCCCCAGCAAAGCCAGCGCACCGACAAAACCCAGCTCTTCGCACAGCACCGAAAAGACATAGTCGGTGTGCCTCACACGGAGGAAGTAGAGCTGGCTTTGCGTTCCGTGCAGCAGGCCCTTGCCGAACCAGCCGCCAGAGCCGATGCTGATCAGGGCCTGGTTGGTGTTGTAGCTGATGCCAGAGACGTCGCTGGCCGGGTTGAGAAAGACCAGCACGCGTTCTTTCATATAGCCCTTCATCGAGAACCACAGTACCGGTGCTGTGGCGGCAAGGCCTGCGGCCAGCAAAACGAGATGGGTCGGCCTGGTGCCGGCAACAAAGATCAGCCCGAGCCAGAGCGCCACCAGGACGATGGCTGTGCCCAAGTCCGGCTGCTTGTAGACCAGGTAGAGGCAGGGCGAGAATCGCCAACGAAGTCAGCAGCCACACTGGATTGGCCAGGTGCTCTTCGTGGTCGGCCAGGAACTTGGCCAGCACCACGATGAGCAGGACCTTGGCCAGCTCTGAGGGTTGGACGCCGCCGCGCGCGCTCAACCAGCTCTGGGCGCCGAACCCGGCTTTGCCCTGCAATCTCACCAAGATGAGCATGCCCAGCGTTGCAGCGTAGATGAGCCACTGACCATGGCCGAGCCAGCGGTAGTCGATTGCCGCGACGAGCAGCACGAACACCAGGCCGCTCAGGCCGAACATCGCCTGTCGGAAGTAGCTGCGCTCCTGCAACGGCTCTGAGGCCTGAGAGGAGAACGTGGCACTGTAGATGAGCGCTACCCCGAGTGCCACCACGCAGGCAGTGGCCAACAGCAGCCACAGGTCGAAATCGCGCCAGCGACGACCGGACATCGATGGCTACCCCCGCCGCTCGGAGCGGCCGCCGAGGCGCCCCAGAAGCGAGGCGCGCAGGCGCTCCCAGAAACCGACTCGCTCCTCCAGAATTGGCAGGTACGGCACTGTCTCGCCGGCGATGCGGCGAGCGATGTTGCCGAAAGCCTTGCCAGCGAGGCTGGTCTGGTCAGCCGAAGCCGGTATGCCCTTGTGGGCGCCGATGATGACGGCCTCGTCGTCAGGCACCACGCCGAGCAGGTCCACGGCCAGGAACTCGATCACGTCGTAGGCGGCCAGCATATCGCCGTGTTTCACCAGTGTTGGTCTGATGCGGTTGATGATCAGGCGGCCCGGCTTTTTGCCGCTGGTTTCCATCAGTCCGATGACGCGGTCTGCTGCGCGCACCGCCGACAGCTCGGGGGTGGTCACGACGATGATGTCGTCAGCGGGGGCGATAGCATTCTGAAAGCCGTGCTCGATGCCCGCTGGCGAGTCGATAAATACATAGTCGTTGTCGGCCCGCAACTGCACCGCGATCAACGTGAGGTCGCGTGAGCTCATGGCCGACTTGTCAGTGGTCTGAGAGGCAGGCAGCAGCGCAAGGTTGGGGAATCGCCGGTCCTGGATCAGGGCCTGGCCCAGGCCGCACTTGCCGTCAACGACGTCCACCAGGTCGTAGATGATGCGCTTCTCCATGCCCAGCACGATATCCAGGTTGCGGAGGCCGATGTCCGTGTCAATCGCCGTCACTCGATGGCCCATCGCCGCCAGGGCGACACATAGATTGGCCGTGACCGTGGTCTTGCCGACCCCTCCCTTGCCAGAAGTCACGGTGATGATCTTGCCAGCCACTACGTCCTCGTTTCCACGAGCCCGGCGAGCCTGTTCATCGGGGCTCCCACGGCTCGGCGATAATCTGACCATCCAGTACGAAAGCCACTTCCGGGCTGCGCTGGGCATCGGCCTCCTGGCCAACCCGGTCATCCGGGGAGACGGCGATGAGCTGGCCAATGCGCAACTGCGCCGGAGCCAGGTCCAGCGCGCACACCACCGCCCCGCTGTTGCCCAGTGCCCCGGCATGCACCTTGCCGCGGACCCTGCCCCAGACAATCACGTCGCCGCCGGCGATCACCTCAGCGCCGGGGTTGATATCGCCCATCACCACGATGTGCCCCGGGTGCTGCACGACCTGACCTGAACGAAGGGTACGCCGCACCAGCAGTCCTTCGCTGACGTCCGCCGTGGGCACACGCACGCCAGGCATATCGCTGACCGCATCTGGCGGGGCCAGGCGGATGCCCAGCGCGGTGGCTTCGTTCGCCGTCGCTTCGGACGTTGTGCGTAGTGTGGCCAGCCTGACCCCACGCTGGTTGAGAATGCTCAGCAGCCAGCGCAGTTCATCGCCGGTGACGTCCCGCGCCCCCACGTTCACGTGCACCTGGCTGTCGCGGAAGAAGGAGGGCGCCTGCTGCAGGCGCTCCTCCATGTCCGCCAGCATGGCCTTCCAGTCACCCTCACCGAGAGTGATAGAGGGGCCCCGGCGTGTTCCTTTGATCACCACCTGCGACGCGGCCATGCACTAGTCTCCTGGCGGCGGCGCCACAATGTCCTCGCCGGGCGGCGTCGGGATGCCAAAGTACGAGCGCAGAATCTGGGCGGCGATGGGAACCGCGACCTTGGCTCCTTCGTGGCCGCCGGATACAAAGACGACCAGCGCGATCTCTGGATTCTCATAAGGCGCGAATGCAGTGAACCAGGCATGAGTGGGGAGGTTTCCGGCCGCATCCAGGGGCCCCGGGTATTCTGCCGTGCCGGTCTTGCCGGCCACTGCCACCTCGGCCAGGTTTGCCCGGTGGGCCGTTCCCTCGGTGACCGCCGCGCGCATTCCCAGGCGCACCAGGGCGAGGTTGGCGTCGGACACGGGCACCTGGCGAATCACCTCGGACTGGAAGGGGACCACTTCCTTGCCAGTCGAATCCACAATGCGCCGCACGATCTTGGGCCGGTAGAGCGTTCCGCCATTGGCCACGGCAGCGGTACCGTTCAGCAACTGCAGCGGGGTGACCAGATCGAACCCCTGGCCAATGCCGGCGTTGTAGGTGTCGCCGGTCACCCAGGGCTCGCCATAGTTGACGCGTTTCCAGCGGTCGTCCGGGATGAGGCCCGGGCTCTCCCCTTGCAGCGCAATGCCTGTCGGCTCACCAAAGCCGAAGGCATGTGCATACTGGTTGAACTTGTCCAACCCCAGGCCTCCAAAGCTCTCAAAGCCGCCGCTGACCTGGTAGAAAAAGATATCGCACGAGTTGGCCAACGCGCTCACCACCGATTGGTTGCCATGGCCCCACGGCGTCCAGCATTTAAAGTGCTGCGCCTTGGTCGGATCATCGGGGAAATAGCGGTTCGGCAGCAGGATCTCACCGGTGCAGCGGACAGACCAGTTGCGGTCAATGACCTTTTCCTCCAAGGCGGCAGCAGCAGGGAATACCTTGAACGTCGATCCAGGAGGATACTGTCCGCTGATCGCGTGGTTGACCAGAGGCCGCTCCGGGTCGGCACTGAGCGCGGCATAGTCGGCATAGGAGATGCCGCGGGCAAAGAGGTTGTTGTCATAACTGGGCACAGAGACCATGGCCAGTATCTCGCCGCTCTGTGGATCCATCGCTACCACCACACCGGCGGTCGAGCCGACGCGGCGCATGCCTTCGCGCAGGGCATCCTCGGCAGCGCGCTGCAGGTCCAGATCCAGGGTCAACTCCAGGCTATTGCCTGGAGCAGGCGGGTCATAGGCCAGAGTGGCGATCTCGCGCTCAAAGGCATCTACCTCGACGTGCTTACGGCCCTTGGTGCCCCTCAGCTCTCGCTCAAAGGTCGCCTCAACGCCCATTACGCCCACGCGGTCCCTGAGCGTATAGTCCTCTCCGGCCTGGTTCAGGTAATAGTCCACCTTTTCGGCGGCGATAGGTCCGACATAGCCCAGAGCGTGCGAGGTGAGCGTGCCATAGAGGTACTGGCGCAGCGGCGTTACTTCGATCACTACCCCCGGCAGCTTGGCGTGCTGCTCTTCGAGCAGGAAGGCGAGCTGTTTGTCCACGTCGGTCAGGATGGCTACCGGCGTGTAAGCCGAGACCGTGTCCCGCTTGAGAATGGCCTCGATTTCCTCGCTGTTGGCCGGCGCTGAGCTGCCTGTCCCCGCGCGGTAGGTGGTCAGCAGCGCCGCTAGCTCATTTAGCTCTTGTCTGCGAGCCGCCGCGTCCTCTGGCAATCCGGAGGGTATGATCGATATCGCATAGGATGGCACATTGCGCACCAGGATGCGGCCGGTGCGGTCATAGATCACTCCGCGCGGCGCGTCTACGGCCACCAGGCGGAAGCGATTCGCGTCGGCCTGGAGCTGGTAGCCAGCCGAGTGCACGATCTGCAGGCGCCACAACTGCCACACGAGCAGCGCAAAGGTAGCCGTGACCAGGATCTCGAGGAACAGGATCCTCAGACTGGACCGCCAGGCCCCTGGCGGTGAATCGGTCGCCGTATCACGTTGCAAAGGGTACGACCGGGTGTCCACTGTCTCCTAGCCGCCCGGGCTGGCCACAGCCCGGCGCATTAACCAGTACACGGGATAGATCAACAGCAGGTGCGTCATCATCCCCGGCAGCAGAACCAGCACCAGGCTGGACAGCCAGGGTGTGGGGTGCCCTGATACCTGCAGAATGGCCCAGAGGGCGGCCTTGTCGATCAGAGTGCCCAGCGCACCAGCAGCAAAGGGCAGCCACACCGTCTCGCGAGGCAGGTTGGCGTGGGCGACTCCGATTACGGCGCTGACGAGGGCCAGCGAAATGGCAATAGCCAGGAAGGGTCCGCCCGATAGCAGGCCGAGCAGCAGGCCTCCGGCCAGGGCCCACGCCAGGCCAGACCGGCCCCCTTGCAGCAGGCTGACCGACACCACCACCAGCAGCATCAGATCGGGCGCAGCGCCAGCCAGTCTGAGACTCGGCATCACACTGGTCTGCAGCACGGCCACGATCACCAGCCACGCCGCCGCGAGGTAAGGATTAATGATCTGCCTCCCGGTCGCCTGACCGCCTAGTTGCCCTGACCTGCGTCCAAAATGACCAGGACGGACTCTAGCCGGTCAAAGTTCACCGCCGATTGTACTACGATCTCCAGAAACATCTCAACATCGCTTCTGTGCACCGAGACGACCTGGCCGATCACCAGTCGCTTGGGAAAGGTGCCGCCAATGCCCGAGGTGAGGACGATATCGTCCTTGACCACCGGTTCGCTCTGCTCTACAAAGCGCATGGTGAGGCTCCGCCTGCCCTCACCCTGGACGATGCCCGTGGCGCGCGAGCTCTGGATGAGGGCCGCCACCGTGCTGGCCGGGTCGGTGAGAAGCATTACCCGTGCCGTGCGCGGGAACACCTCATCGATATGACCCACCAGCCCGCGAGCTGTAACCACCGGCATGCCGGCTTCCAGACCGTCGACACTGCCCCTGTCGATGGTGAGGTAGTGTAGCAGGTTGTTGGGGTCGCGGCCGATGACTTCTGCGGCCAGCATTTCATAACTCGGATTGGCCAGCCTGAACTGCAGGAGCTCGCGGAGATGGGTGTTTTCGATCTCTGCTTCGTGCAGGCGAACGTTGTCAATCATCAGGCGGTCCACAGTGGCCTGCAGCTCGCTCACCTTCGCCGGCATCGCCCCTAGATCCTGTACCGTGGCCAACAGATGGCTGACGCGCGTGGTGATCCAGGTAAGGCCGTACTGCAGCGGCGCAAAGAGGGTGGAGACGAGGTCCTGAGCCGGCTTGAGATAGCCGGCGGGCCGCAGCACGGCCCCGACCAGGAGCGCGAGCAGAAGGAGTATGGTCACGGCCCGGCGGTCCAGCCGCGTCTTCACCAGGGCAACCTCCGTGGCGACTGGTCCGGCCTCGTCCTGGGAGCCCTGGAGCGTGTCCGGGGCACAAGCGGCCGAAACCCGGCCCAGCCGAAACTAGCGCGAAGCACGTCCCCGCTGCGTAGAGGCCAGTATCTTGTGCAGTGAGTCAAAGTGCTCGACCACCTCTCCCGCGCCGCGCACTACGCAGGTCACAGGATCCTCAGCCAGGTACACGCGCATCTTGGTTTCCTGGGAAAGGCGCTCGGCCAGGCCCTGAAGCTGGCTGCCTCCACCGGCCATGGCAATGCCCCTCTCGATGAGGTCTGCTACAAGCTCGGGGGGAGTGTCGTCGATGGTTTCCTTGACGGCGGCAATGATGGTGCTCACCGATGTGGTCAGCGCCTCGCGGATCTCGACGCTGCTGACCTCGATGGCCTGCGGCAGGCCGGTGATCAGATTGCGGCCGTAGATGGTCATCGTCTTTTCTTCGGGTAGGGGGCAGGCCGACCCGATGGCAATCTTGGCGCGCTCCGCCATGCGATCACCGATGAGCAGGTTGTACTTTTGGCGGGCGTACTGCACAATCTCCTGGTCCATCTCGTCACCGGCGATGCGGATGGAGCGGCTGACGACGATATCGCCCAGCGAGATGACGGCCACTTCGGTGGTGCCGCCGCCGATGTCGATGATCATGCTGCCCACCGACTCGGTCACCGGCAGACCAGAGCCAATGGCCGCGGCCATGGGCTCTTCGATCCAGTAGGCCTCGCGCGCACCGGCACTGAGGCAGGCGTCGCGCACGGCGCGTTTCTCAACTTCGGTGACTCCGCTGGGGATGCCCACCACGACTCTTGGCCGCGGCAAGGGCATGTGCGTGCGCTCGTGGGCCTTGTTGATAAAGTAGTGCAGCATCTTTTCGGTGACGTCAAAGTCGGAGATGACTCCGTCGTGCAGGGGTCGGATGGCGACGATGCTGGCCGGCGTGCGGCCGATCATCTCTTTGGCTTCCGCGCCAATGGCCAGGACCCTCTTGGTCCTGCGCTCAATGGCCACGACCGAGGGTTCGTTGATCACAATGCCCTGGCCACGCACGAGCACGAGGATGCTCGCCGTGCCAAGGTCGACGCTCAGATCGCGCGAAAAGAGGCCCAGCAGAGCGTTGAGTGGGCTAAACACAGAGTCTCTCCTCCGCCCCCAGAGTCTGCGCCAACCGCGTTGGCTCACACCTCCAGGTCCATAGACGGATTCGCAGCAGGCGGTAACCCGCCCGCTGCGATCCGTCACTTGCTTGTTGACCCGCAACAGCGGGATTTCGTTCCAGGGTAAAGCTACTTCTTCTCGGCGGCAGGCTGCTTGTCCTTGGGAGCGGCCGCTGGTGCCTTCTCCTTGCCAGCAGGAGCGGCAGCAGCACCTTCCTCGGTCTCCTCTTCCTCAGCCTTGCCCTTCTTGCCGACCACCTCAACCTCGGCGGCCTCAGCGGGAGCAGGGGCCTCCTCGACCTCTTCTGCCGCCGGAGGCAGAATCTTGACCACCATCTCGTCCAGGTCGGTCAGGATCTGAACGGCGTCGCCAACATGGAGGTCGCGGACGAGCACCGTCTGGCCAACCTCGGTAAGCGTGGACAGGTCGATGGTAATCTCTGGTGGCAGGTCACCGGGCAGACACTCGATCTCGACCGAGTCCAGGCCCTGCAGCAGCAATCCGTTCCCGCTCTTGACCAGTCGGGACTCGCCGGCCAGGATGATGGGCAGGTCCGACTTGATCTTTTCGGTCATGATGACTTCGTAAAAGTCCACGTGCTGCATGGTATGCTTGAGTGGATCGCGCTGCAGCTCACGCACCAGCACCATCTTGGGCGCTGGCTGATCGGGCAGGTTCAGCGTAATCAGGTGGCTGGTGCCAGCGGAGCGCAGGGCGAGTTGAAGCGGTCGCTCGGCCACCTGCACGTTCATCGGGGCAGTGTGGTGCCCGTACACCACGCCCGGAACGTATCCCTTTCGGCGCAGCTGCTTGACTGCCTTGCCCGTCATGCTGCGCAGTTCGGCGTCCAACAGGATCTGTTCCATAAAGATCGACACTCCTTTACGCCCCGGAATGGGGACGACTTGATGCGAAACGTTCGAACCACGTCCGAGCGATCATACAACAGAGGGGAGTGGATGTCAAACAAGCGCCGGAGAGAGAGTGTTGAAAAACGACCTGGCGTTTTGTGTGCAGGCGGTGAATCCGGTACACTGGGTATGGTGCCACGGCGCGTCAGACATGGATGGGGAGGCAGACGAT
>Ga0116143_10001003_pt1 | contig 35871 bp, 30 predicted proteins | sample AD_UKC034_MetaG_FD_89745 | JGI IMG/M metagenome (GOLD analysis project Ga0116143, IMG submission 89745) | Active sludge microbial communities of municipal wastewater-treating anaerobic digesters from USA - AD_UKC034_MetaG | ecosystem: Engineered > Bioreactor > Anaerobic > Digestate | place: USA... | reverse complement strand
CAGGTCAATTCTATTCCAGGGCCAGGCCTTCAACCTGGTCACTTTTGTATAGAATCGCATACTAACACATTCTGCAGAAGCCGGTGATATATTGCAAATATTGGCAAATTTAAAGACTTATGATGGCATGACCTGTTATGAATTCTATTTGACGGCGAATCAGAAGCGCAATATAATACGTAAGCAAGCTTGATATGGGGAATGACCTTTCATACAGGCTCAAAGAACCGCCCCGGGTAACTCCGGGGCTCTTCTGGCAAATTTGAAACTGCTAAAAGGAAGTATTTTATGAAGAGTTCGCGTCTGATTCTCCTTTCCCTGCTGGTTATCTGCTCATTGGTCGGATGTGGTGGCGGCGGTGGTGGCGGTTCTTCACTGCCGGCAACCGATACGACGATTTCAGGACAAATAGAGGTTCCTGCTGTTGATAATGGTCTGCTGGGTGCGGTTTCATACGCCACCGACGAATCCCTTCTCCAGAAAATCGCCGATTCAGGCACCTGCACAGTGAACGGCAAAAGCAGTGCATTCACGCTGGTTCCAGCCACTCATTATTTTTCGATTTCTGAAATTCCAGTCGCTACCTTCTACGATGTAAAATTCACATATGAAGGCGTTGAATTGCGCCTGATCGCACCACATTCGTCAACCTATATAACTAGAAACATCGACCTTTCATCAACCGCTGAAGCTATGCTGATCGATTACTATAGTGTCGACAAAAGCACTCTGACAAGCGTTGCAGTTAAAGACGAGTGGAAAGATCTTCTTGCCGGAAAAATGCTTACCCAATATCAATCTCCTGGCATGACTAAGAATGCTTTCGACTCCTTCTTCAATTCTGAACTTGCAAGCTTTACAGAACATAATGTGACTCTGGACGCCCTACTTTCGCCAATAGTCGATCTTTCTGGCACCTGGAAAACAGCTATTCCGATGACTTATTATACTCTCAACGCCCTCGGTGAAAGAGCAGCAGAAGTGACAGCGAATGCAACTCTTACTCTTAAACAGTCAGGCAACAGCCTCAGCGGCACTCTCGAGCTGGATGTGATTAGCTGGGTCAGAGTTCCAGGCTCAGACCCTGGATACACGCCTATTGACGAAGGCATTGACGTAACCGGCACCATTTCTTCTACCAACGTCTCACTTAAAGGGAAATACACCAGCGCTGAGCTGACTGCCACATCAGATCTTCTGCGCGGCAAGCTTATCAATACCGATGACTACGCAAATCTTGGCGTAGAAACCAATGATAACGGTCTTAATCTGGTCAAACAAAAATAATACTGTCAGCCACACCTGATTATTAGTTTGCAGCCGGCACCTTAAGGGGGCCGGCTGTTTTTATAAGCCCGATGGCTGAAGTTAGAGTGATAGATTACATGGTTACCAAGCTTTTTTTATAGCAAATGCTCTAAAATATAAAAATTACCAGAATTATCAAGAAAAGTTTTTTTAAAGGTATTGACTTGTCGAATCGAGTCGATATAGACTGGAAATCTGGAGATATTTTCTTATAAGTCGCCGCGGCCGGTCCCGCCCCTGTCCAGGGTGCTCAGCCGTATGGTAATAAGACTCCAGGAGCATGTAGTATACGAAAGGGGACGAGTGTGAAAAAGTTTTTTACAGTATTGATGATGGTTCTTTGTATGAGTGGGGTCGTTTTTGCAGACGAAATCATTCTTTCTGATGCAGTCCGCAGCGGCATCGACGTGGTATCGGAGAATTACAGTGAGGGCAATTTGACTCTCGGCATGAACTGCGGTGTGAGCAAGCTGCATTTTTATGATGCAGAAACTCCGATGGGCAGATTCAGTGTAATGTACACTCCCGAAATGTATTTCGGCGGCGCTTATGGTGCTCCGCAGCTTCCGGTTATCACCAAGCTGATCCAGATTCCGTTTGGCGCAACCTGCAAAGTAGTCGTAAAAAGCTACGATTCAAAAGTTTACAACCTCGCCGATTTTGGCGTGTCGAACAAGATTTTCCCGAGACAGCCTTCAGCTCCCAAAGATGGCAGCGAAGTGCCTTTCGTCTATGAAAAATCTGCATACATTTACAAAGGTTTCAACGGTCAGCCTCTGGCCACCATCGAAGAAGTCGGCGTCATGAGACATATGCGCCTGGCCCACCTGACCATTTCTCCGATCACCTACAATGCTGTAGACAACAAAATCAACGTTTACAACAACATCGACTTCGAAATCGTCATGGAAAATGCCGACATCGCAGCCAGCAGAGCCAAGCATGACGCATATGCCGCCCCGGCTTTCGCGTTTGCTGAATCAATGGTTACTGTTCCCCAGGCACTCAAGTTTGGTGCCAGCAGAGCCAAAGAAGGCTATGTAATCGTTTCTGACCCTATGTTCAAGGACGCTATCGCTCCTTTCGCAGCCTGGAAAAAACAGCAGGGCTTCGTCGTAAAAACCGTATTCACCGACGAATTCGGTACTGGCCCCGCTATCACCGAACCTCTCAAGGCCTACCTGCATGACCTCTACAATAATCCGACAACTGACATGCCAGCTCCGAGCTATGTTCTCTTCGTTGGCGACCACGCTCAGATCCCGGCTTTCAAAGGCAAAACCGGTTCACACATCACCGAACTTTATTTCGTTGCTGTAACCCCCGGCGATTTCCTGCCCGAAATGCTGACCGGCCGCTTCTCAGCTCAGAATGTTGAACAGCTGCTGCCGCAGATCGAAAAGACCATGGAATATGGTCAGTACAAATTCCCGGATCCTTCATTCCTCGACAATACAGTACTGGTAGCCGGTTGGGATGGCAGTTGGGCTCGCAGCCACGGCTGGCCTCACATCAACTATGCTGAAAAGTATTACATCAACAAAGAGAATGGCTTCAACGTTTACAAGTCTCTGTCAGCCGGTTCTCAGTTCAATGCAGCTGAAATCGTTAAAAAGGTTGGCGAAGGCGCCTGCTACGTTAACTACACTGCCCATGGTTCTTCAACTTCATGGGCTGACCCGAGCTTCTCGATCGCACAGATCAAGGCTCTCGGCAACAAGGGCAAGTATCCTTTCGTCATCGGCAACTGCTGTCTGACCAGCAAGTTCGAAGTATCTGAATGTTTCGCCGAAGCCTGGCTGAGAGCCAAGGATGCCGGCGCTATCGGCTACGTTGGTGGCACCAACAGCACCTACTGGGATGAAGATTTCTGGTGGGGCGTCGGTCTGCACTCAATCGTCAAGCCGAACAACGATGGCGTTCCCCCGCTTAAAGAAAAAACCGGCCCGGGCGCTTTCGAAGCTATGTTCGAAGGCAATGGCACCAGCAATGCCGGTTTCATGGTTGCCGGCAATATGGCTGTAGAAGCTTCAAGCTCAAGCCGCAAGCAGTATTACTGGGAAGTCTATCACCTGATGGGCGATCCGTCTCTCAAGACCTACATGGGTCAGAAATAAGCCAGCAGGGTGTTTGTGCCGGCACCTGAAAGGGTGCCAATAACTTGATCTGGAGCGCCGTGCCATCGTGGCACGGCGCTTTCTTATGCCAGCGGGAGTTAATCACTGTGAGCAATAATGAATTTGTGCAGCCAGGTGAAAAATTGATACCGACAGATTTGCAAAGGTTATCAGAAGCCGGTCAGCGGGTAAACCGCCGAATCCTTATTATAACCAACCTGGTTGCAATCATTTCGGCTCTGGCATTTCACTGGCCGATCAGTTATCTGCTTTTTCCATACTGGATGCAGAGCGTTATTATCGGCTATTACAGTCGTAAACGCATGTTGTCGCTCAACCGCTTCTCGACAGAGGGCTTCAAATCAAATGGACAAGAAGTTGATCCAACCGAGGAAACGAAAAAAGATACCGCCCGTTTTTTCACTTTTCACTATGGCTTTTTTCATGCCGTCTATTTCGTCTTTCTCAGTGCACTGTTAGCGGGTTTTGAACCTGGAGACTGGGCGTGGATGCTGGTGCTGGCAATAAGTTTTGTCCGTGGCCACGCCAGTATGTACAAAGCGAATTTTGAAGCCGATCGTAGTGGCTGCCCCAATATCGGTCTGCTCATGTTTCTGCCCTATCTACGCATCATACCCATGCATCTTGTGGTTGCGCTTGGCATGCTTTCTTCTTTTGCCAATGATTCAAGTACTCTTTTTCAGGCGTTTATCGTAATATTTTTTGGCAGTCTGAAAACCGCAGCCGATTATCTTATGGCAGTTACTGAACATCACTACGTCAGAGAAATCACAGATTCCAGATGCGAAACCCAGAGCAGTTAAGCCATTGTTGATTATTGCTAAAATTGGCTCATGATGCTAAAATCAACGTCTGATCTTATAACTGTGCGGCAGCATTGAGCTATTGTTTGAATCAGGTTGGCCCTGCAACAGCTGAATTGCTTTTTACGCTGCAGACGACTTAATAATACAGCATTGTCATGGAAGGTTCTGAGTATGAAGTATTACAACAGTATACAAGTCGCCAGGAGACTGCTTTTCACCATATTAGTAATTCTGCTGGCAGGTTCCAGTATAGGTTATAGCGCCGACATCGAGATGGAATCTCTGTCGCTGCTATACGAACCCGAGAATGTAGTGACTGCGATGCGGTCACTTGAGCCGGCGATAGAATCTCCAGCCATAATATCGGTATACACGCAAAATCAGATAAAGCAGCTCGGGGTGCGAACCATTCCAGAACTGCTTGAATTCGCACCGGGTTTCAACCCATGGCGATCAATAGCCGGCGACTGGTGGCCTGGCCCGCGTGGCGTTTTTGATTCGAACCGCAGCTTCATGGTGCTTGTTGATGGCGTAAGCCTCAACAACCAGTTTCTTGGAACCCCGTATTGGACCTATGACCTGATTGACCTGAGCAGGTTTAACCGTATCGAGATAATCCGTGGTCCTGGTTCGGCGATGTACGGAGCCAATGCCTTTCTTGCGATCATAAACTGCATTACCGAAACAGACCCAGCTGAAAAGGGTTCTATTCGTGCATCTATTGGCAGTTATGACAGCAAGGGAATAGGCCTTGCCAAAGTTTTCAAGTCGGGACAGACAACCGTTGACTTGAGTTTTTCCGGCTCCAGCAGCGATGGAGACTCGCGACCGGTTGAAAGAGATGTGTTTGGCAAGTCCGGTTTTACCAGAGACGGCTTCAGCAAAAAAGATTTTATGCTTAAAATCACTGACGAAAGAGGTTACAGCTTTCTTGCCCATCACGTCGAAGGCGGACGAGAAGGTTATATCGGATATTTTGAAAACCTTAACGACAAGACTTTTTTCAGACGAGCGAACGACCTGTTATCACTCAAGTATCAGAAAAATCTCGCCAACCAGTCAAATTACTCAGTTGAACTTTTTTACAACCGTTTCAGCGACAGCGAAGACGCAGAAACTCTGAGTCCGGGTGTAACCAGCAATGGCGTCACCTACCCCTCTGGTGTAATAGAGCAGGATCATTCAAAAGATGCGATCTGGGGTATGAATTTTTTATGGAAGGGGCCTCGCAAAAATCGGCATCAACTTTCGATCAGAGGCGAACTCTCATGGATCGAGCTGATGGAATCATCAGTGGCCGCTTCTTATGCCAGCCCCAATGACCCATCACAGCTGAGTGAGCTGCCGGGAGCTGCACCCAGACCTGAACGTTTCACCAACAATTCACTGACAGTACAGGATGACATCAGAGTAAGTCAGAGAATGAGACTGGTTCTCGACGCCCGCTACGACAAGCACTCTCTTTTCGGCGACACCTTGAGCACAAGAGCTGCTTTGATCAAACGAATGAATGCCGAATGGACAGCAAAATTTCTTTATGGCAGAGCCTATCGGAATCCTGATTTTCACGAGATCAACAACAACCGCAATCTCAAGCCTGAAAAGATCGATACATATGAATTTCAACTGCTGGGTGAACTGTTTGACGGCTGGCAGGCAAAGGTCAATTTTTTCATTAATAATATAAGCGATCGGATCGAAAGTCCTCGTTTGTTTCTCGACTATCGCAACGTCAGCAAAACTACTATTGATGGTATGGAATTTGAGGTCAAAAAGCGCTTCAAAGGCAACCAGGAGATTTTTGCCAATCTCTCGACATTTCGCCTGCGCTCGGAAACTCAACCTAATGTCGTAGCGCCGGGTTTGCCACATAACAAGCTGAACCTTGGCTATAGTGTTAGAAGTGGCGATTACTGCGCCACAATCTGGAGCAGCATTTCAGCCGTGCAACCAAGAAACGCCGCTGACAGCAGACCGCCGCTTTCAGGTCGCTGTGTCACCAATCTCACCCTTCAGCGCTTTAATGCCGGAATAGCAGACAAAATAACTCTCAAAGTCAGAAATCTCCTTAATACTTATCATTCTTATGTCTCGGTGTTGAATCCAGCCGGTGTTCTCGATGAACACCCGCAGGCCGGGCGTGAATTATCACTGGAAATGTCGTGGAATTTATAACCGTTCTGTCACAGAAAAGATGCTCAAAATCAAAAAACTAATCTGCTGCACAATCTTTCTGCTGTTCGTGATTTACGGATGGCAGGTGCAGGCGCAGTCAGCTGAAGTCTGGGTCTTTTTTCGACCAGATATTCCGCTGCATGCCGACACAGTAAATCATCTTAAAAATAAAACCACAGAAAATTTGATTTTTTGCCCGGTTGGGAAAACTTCGCTGAGCTTTCTTGAGAGCCGACCGCCGGCATGTGCGGTAGTGCTGGGTGATGCAGCGCAGGAACTGGCTCTTTCGATGCTGTGGAAAGTGAAGATCCTTGTTACTCTGCTTGACCAGCCTGCAACCGACAAACGCGTCGTATTTTTAAATACGAAACAGCCCGTAGCAAAGCAGATGCAACTGCTGAAAACATTGCGAAAAAATCTCGAAACAGTCTGGTACCCCTATGCGTCAGAGCGTTTTGCTCCTGATGCTGCACTCGAAGAAGCCGCAACTTCAGCGGGTGTAACTATCAAATCAAGCAGTCTCGACAATCCGCGGAGCCTGCCGGCAGCACTTCGTTACTTAAATCTGAGCAGTACAGCTGCCATTCTTCCGCCTGACCCTGGAATAATGAACGACGCCATTATAAAAGCGATTCTGCTGGCGTCATTCAGGTCTCATACTCCGTTAGCGGGTTTCTCTGACGGCATGGTTCGCCAGGGAGCTGCTTTCGCCTATGTTCTGAGACCTGAGCGCCTGGCTGAGGCTATATCGGAAAAGATCGCCGAGATGGTCAATGATCAGCATGCGTTGGCGCCCACAAGCAATTTTGAGCGCTGGGAACTGATTCTTAACGCGACAATACTGGAGAAATTTAATCTGGTGATTCCTGAAGAAGTCAGGCGCGAAGCAAAAAAAGTGTATTGAGGTGAGGTGTAAGGTTTGTTCTCGATCAGATCGCGAATACTACTATCTTTTATCGTGACAGTCGTGGCCATGATGTCATTGATCGGCTTTGGCCATTATCGCAGTGTTAAATGGTATCTGTTCAATTCTTTCGAAACAGCCTCCCACATTTATACTTCGCAGGTCGCGCGTCAGTCGGTCTCAGCGATTTATTCTGAAGACGTCATTCAGCTTGAAACATTGGCTTCACAGTCTCTCCATATTCCGGCACTTATATCCGTCGACTTCGTAAATGCCGATGGAAAAAGGCTTTACACCAATGCGACCACAGCACAGATCGAATTAAATGTCATAACCATAAGAGAACCGGTATACCTTACCAAACTCGAAAGTGAATCAGAAGCACCGCAGAAGATCGGTGAGGTGATCATGCATTTTTCACTGGAGCCGGTCGATGCACGACTTTCGAGTACTCGAAATGCCATGATAACAGCCCAGATTCTTACCATTCTTATATTTTTGCTGCCAATGACGCTGCTGGAGCGCTGGGTAAGCCGACCATTGACCAATTTGAGCGATAAAGTCAGACAACTTGCAGAAGGAAACCTTTCAGTTCGTGTCGAACTGCCAAAATCATCAAGTGAAATCTCGACACTCTGCGACGCAGTTAACTTTATGGCAGACGCGGTTGAACAGCATCGCGCGCAACTTGAAACGCTCAACCTGGAACTGGAGCAACGAGTACAGGATCGCACCCGCCAGCTTGAAGAGGCCAATCGTGAGCTGGAAGCATTCTCTTATTCTGTCTCACACGATCTGCGTGCTCCTTTGCGCGGCATCGACGGCTGGAGTCTGGCTCTCAAAGAAGATTATCACGAAAAGCTCGATAGCGAGGGACGGCAATACATTGACCGCGTGCGGTCAGAAGCGCAGCGAATGGGGCAGCTGATTGACGGTCTGCTGTTGCATTCTCGTGTCAGCCGGGCGCCATTGCAGTTGCAGAACGTAGATCTGACGGCAATGGCAAAAGATATCAAGAATCGTCTGGCTGAAAACAACCCTGAGCGGAATCTTGAGTTCGCAATCGAAGAAGGGTTAAATGCCTATGTAGACCCTTCTTTGATAGAACTGGTACTGGTAAACCTCTTTGAAAATGCGGTTAAATTCACGCAATTCAAGGAATCTGCCAGAATCGAATTCAAATCGGTAAAGGTCGAACAGCACCGGGCATTTGTGCTAAGCGACAATGGAGCTGGTTTTGACATGGCATATTATGACAATCTGTTCATACCTTTTCAGCGTCTGCATAAAACTTCCGAGTTCCCGGGAACCGGCATAGGACTGGCAACCGTTGCCAGAATTCTGCACCGTCACGGTGGCAGAATCTGGGCTGACTCGAAACCTGGCCGGGGAGCCACATTTACATTTACTACCGAGGAGAGGATTCATGTCTCAGAGAATACTTTTGATTGAGGATAACCAGACTGATATAGAGCTGACGCGTCGTGTATTCAGCAAAATAGCAGGCAGCTGCAGTCTCGAGGTAAAAGATGATGGACAGGACGCGCTCAACTACCTTATGGCAAGTGATTCTCACCTGCCGCAACTGATTCTGCTCGACCTTAAAATGCCGCGAATCGGTGGTCTGGAAGTGCTGGCTGCGATAAGAAAAAATGAACGTACCCGGCGAATACCGGTTGTAATGCTGACTTCGTCGGCAGAAGAACGTGATATAGTCAGCGCTTATGAACTTGGTGCCAACAGCTATATCTGCAAACCGGTAGATTTCAGTGTTTTTTCAGAAACCATGCAATATCTGGTCAAATACTGGTTTGAAATCAATCATTCACCAATTGCAGGCTGATTTAAACAAACCGGCAGTCTGAGCAAAGAAAAAGCGTTTAAAGTCGATTTTTACGAGATTTGCAGAAAATTTAGAATAATTTGCCCACTGCCATTGCGAATTAGGTACATTGTCCGTTAATATTAGACTAGAAGACTAATGCGATGTAACGACTGAAGTATGTCTAATGATTTTTTTGGTCAAAGAAAGGGAACAAATATGGCAGTTCCATTGCATTGCCTGCAGGTTGAAGACTCAGAAAGCGATGCTGCTTTGATCTTCAGACTGCTCAAAAAAGCAGAGTTTGAAGTGCACGGAGAACGGGTCGAAAGCGCTGATGATCTTCGTCAGGCGCTCTCCCGCAAGCAGTGGGATGTAATCATAGCCGATTACCATCTGCCAGGCTTCGATGCCTACAAGGCTCTGAGCATACTCCAGGAAACCGGACTCGACATTCCATTTATCGGGGTATCTGGCAAAGTTGGCAACGAAATCGCCGCTGAGATCATGCACCGTGGTGCCGCCGACTATATGACAAAAGATGAGCTTGTCAGGCTTGTTCCAGCGATAAAGCGCGAACTGCGTGAAGCCGAAATTCGGCGAAGCCACAGACAAGCCCAGGCAACTCTTCAGAACGAACGTGAGCGTTTTGTCTCGGCTTTACGCTGCCTTGAAGAAGCGGTCATCACTACAGATGTCAACGGTTCAGTCGTAACCATCAATCCGATTGCTGAGCAGCTGACCTGCCAGCCGTCACGTGAAGCTGCCGGGCATTCTCTGAGCGAACTGATACACCTTCGCCACGTTGACACGAACAACCCGCTGCCAAACCCGGTCAATCTGCTTCTCAAGGGCAAGACCGATCAGGTGTCAGGCGAAGCCTATCTTATCGACAGTCAGGGATGCCAACATAAAATCGCTTATGGTGCGCTGCCAGTCAAAGGCGATAACAACGAAATTCTGGGAACGGTTATAGTTTTTCGCGAGATCGCCGACGAGGAAAGACAGGCTAACAATCTTCTGGCCAGCAACCGCCTGAGGTCAATCGGTGTGATTGCCAGCGAAATTGCACATGATTTCAGCAATTTTCTCAGCATCATAATGGGCAACATAGAACTGGCGCAGGAATACTGCCGTCGCAAGAACCTCGATAAAGCCATGGAACGCCTTGATTCTGCTCTCAAAGTATTCAACAACGCCAAAAACACAGCATTTCAGCTTATCAGCATTTCTCAGGGCGGAAAGCCGGTTCTGAGAACTATGTCTCTCGGGCCGATCATCTGTAACGAAGCCAGAAAATTTCTGCACCGGCCCAGCTTGACCTGCACTACAGAACTGCCTGAAGATCTCTGGAATTGTCGAATTGACGAGACGCAAATAAACCTGGCATTTGACAATATTTTTGCCAATTCGCGCCAGATAATGACCTCGGATGCAAGAATAGGTATCAAAGCAGAAAATCACATGGCAGGAGCGCCTGACATACCACCACAGGTTTCTGGAAATGCGGTAAGAATAACGATAAGTGTGACCTGCCCAGGAATCGAACCAGATCGTCTGCCACGAACTGTCGACCCTTATGATACCGCAAGCAAGTGCTCTGAGAACGGTCTTGAAATATGCAGTGCAGCTTCAATCATCAGCCAGCACGGCGGGTTCCTGCGAGTAGAGCCACAGGCAACCGGCGTCACCTATTTCATCTACCTGCCAGCCGCGAGCGTAAAATAAAAACCGGATCAGAATTTCCCGCTGCTGCCGCCACTGCTGCGACCGCCGCCTCCGCCACCTGATTTGCTTGAAGTGACTTTCGTGCGGGTCGTAGTAGTTCGCAGATACCTGTCTTCGCTTGAGATCAGCTCAAATGCACCCGGAACAGCATAAGTCGAACTGCCCACGGTAATTGTGCCCTTGTGATTGTAAGCGAGAAAGCCAACCACAATCGCAGTAAAAACCAGTGCAAAAATCCAGGGCTGCCAGTAACCGGCGATAATGGCGATCTTGCCAAAAAAGCCGGGCGGGCGCACCTGCTCGGCAAAGTGCATAAATCCGGCATGATAACGCTGAGCTGTCATGAACTTGCCGACACTGGCTCTGATTGTGTCAAGACGGCGCTTCTGCTGGTCATATATCTTGCCAAAGGCTGTAAAATTAATATCACGCTCAGCCATTGAAATAGCGATAATCGCACCTGATCCGTGTTTGTTGCCGTGCTGCTCAAAGAACTGGTTGGCAAAATATTGAATCGACACACCATCGAGTTTCTTTTTTGTAGCCACAATAAAGTCGGCATCGAATTCACGCGAAACCTTATCAAGCTCAGCCTGAAGCGAATCTTTTTCGGAGTCGCTGAGCAGTTCGGCTTCGTCAAAAACCCGCTGTTTTACGAGTTCCTGCGCCCATGCGCCTGATGCCACAAAAAACAGCACAACCACAAACAGCGATGATATCAGTCTTGCAGATGGTTTATTAATATATTCCAAGGATTGCCCCTCCTGTCGCAGTTACCAGAAAGGTTGTCAAAAACAGACCCAGCGTAAACACAATGAATTTCTGCCAGTCGAATGGCGTCTCGCCATAAGTCTTGCCGGTCTGACCGTTAATGATGAAGGTATGCTTTTTACCTTTATAGAGGTTGGTCAAAACGTAAATTGGCAGCATGGCGTAGGCCGCCTTGATGCTGTTAATGTTGATATTGCTGGAACTGATGGTGACCGACTGGTAGCGCTGACCAGATCCTTCAAGCGTCGTGCGCAGAAACTGCTGGGCGCGCGGTTGCATGACTCTTGAGGCCCTGTTTTCATCGACGTCGTATTTTTCGGCCAGAAAACCCGACATGTATTCAAGTGCAAAATCTTTGAGGCCAAGATAATCAAAAGGTTCGATGCCTACCATGAGTTCGTCAGGCAGACTTTTTGAGCCATCGACCGGAATCTTTTCGTAAGCCGAAGAGCCAACTCTTCTTATGAAGTAATGCTGGGTTTCAGTGACACGATAGTCGCCACTGCGCCAACTCTTTGAGTTGCGGCCTTCGCCCTCAATAAAACCTGACGCACGACAGTCGAAAAGCCAGTAAGGAGCGTAGAGACCTCGAATGTTATCTACTTCTCTGGCTGTCTTGAATTCATTTGGCGCAAAAAAGCGCTTTTTGATCCATTTAAAATAGATATCTTTAGCATCTTTCTGGGTAACTTTGAATGGAATTACATAACGCGGGTGAAATTCACCTGAAAATCGCGATTTAATGACTGAAGGATTTCGACAGTATATACAGAAAGTCGCCGCTGCGTTACCTTCAGTAAGGATTTTAGCGCCACAGGCATTGCAGCGGTATTCATCGAGCTCGGGCATCTTTATGCTGAGATCTTCGTCAACCTCCATGCCGCTTTCGCTGGCTTCTTTCTCTTCGATTTCTTCCTTGGCGAATTCGCTCGAACAGTATTCGCATTTCCATTTCTGCTCTTTAATATCGAAAGCAATCGGAGCCGCGCACTTTTTGCAGTTATAGACCTTAACGCTCATGAACTCTCCTTTTCGATCTCTTTTCTGTCTCGGAGAACTGTATAAATTGGCCGCACTCCTGCCATAGCTCAAGCAGGCGGTTGCGGGTAGATATAAGAGTCTCTGGGGGTTGCGGCCATTGTTCCATCACCACCGAGCCGGCAAATCCCCTGCCCTGCAGGCGTTTTATCAGGTTGCGCACAGCTGAGTCATCCTGCGCCGCCGCGCCGGTAAACAAGGGTAGATGATTATCGCGATCGCCCCAGTTTTCGTGGGCATGCCAGTGAATAATTGGAACATGCACCGCAAGACGGTCTACGTAGGCAACGTAGTCACCACGAGTTTCTTCAAATAGATTGGCATGACCCATATCCAGGCATAAACCGGTTCTCGTGGCGGACTGAGGCAATCGGCGCAACAGTTCGAAAACTTCGTTAACATCCTCAGGCGCTGTTTGTCTGGTATTCTCGAGACTCAAAAGAACCCCTGCCCGCTCAGCCAGTTCAATCAATGGCATCAGCGCATTAACATAATAATCAGCCGCATGCTCAGGAAACAGATGGAGATTGACCAGTGCTGCGCCGATTTCTTCGGCAAACAGTATGCTTTTTTTTATTTCGCCAAAACCTTCTGAAGTAGTCGGATTTGCTGACCATGGAGCGTGAACGCTGAAGCGTATGTCATGTTCGCGCGCAAGGGTTCGCACTCGCGCCCGCTCTGCCGCAGACATGTTATCTTCGTTCCAGCCAATCTGGCCTGGGTCGCTGAACCATTCGAATGCGTCAAACCCGTGATTAACTGCGAACTCAAAAGGCAGCTCAGCTGCGACATTGCAGCTGGTCTGGTTTCCGATGCGAATACTCATTGGCTGGCGTCTCATTTTAAACTGCTCGAACAGGAATTTAAGACACAGTATTGCCGGCGCAATAGAATGCCTGCCAACAAATATAGCATGTTGAGAGTTGTGGATAAAGAACTAAGTCAGCATTTATGCAACACCATGAGATGGCTATGAAAAATGCGGTGCCGGCAGGAACCGGCACCGCAGAGTGCGGAGAGGTCAAATTTTATGCTTCAGATTTGTCTGATTCAACTTTGTTGTTACCGTTGCGGATAAGACTGACAAGGAAGCCCAGGCCAAGCAGCAGGAACGAACCGGCCATAAGAATGGCAGCCCAGGCGGTTCTCGACAGCTTTGTGCCATAATCGACGGCGACGGTTCCGGCGCTTTTGATCTGCGCGCCGGTATACCACAGAACAACGCCGCTGAGAGCAAGGCCGTTCACTTTATTGTCGCGCGTCTGCCAGGTGGCGGCCAGACCGACTACCAGCAGGATATGGTTGATAACGACCGGCGCGGTAAAAGAAGAGGCAAAAGACATTGTTGCGACGAGAAAGAGAATCATGACGACTGAGTCGTAGATGTTGAGGCCGATCCACTTTTCACAGGCGCGGCGCCATACGGTCTGGGCGAAGAAAGCGGCGCAGACTGCCCAGGAAGCGATCAGCGCAGGAAGCGAGATCGAGCTTTCCATAAATCTGAACTGGTCACGCATGGCGAAGAAGTAAAGATAAATCGGCATCACGATGAATGGAAACACTATCAACCAGCGCCAGAATGAGGTGGCGTTGCCGAGATATTCGTTTTCTTCGTAGGTTTCGAGTGAGTTTTTGCGCCAGTTCTGGATGATCAGCGGCAGGTGAATCAGACCGGCGGCCAGCCATAATGAATAATAAGAATAAGAGCCATCAAAAAAACCGATGCTGACTTTGCCGACTGAGTTTACCATGTAATCCGCGATTTTGGGACCGATCCAGATCAGCGAAAACGCCGAGAAAATGTAAAATATACGTGAACTGTGAAGCCTGAGATCGAGAACTTTCATGACCACAAAGAGTTTGAACGCTGCCAGAGCCATGTAAATGGCGGTTGCCATATAGCCGACAGCTTCGTCTTTGCCCGAAATATGCACCTGATAACCGGTGAGGTCGCCAAGGAACACCAGCACCAGAATCAGCAGGAGTTTGCCGTGATCTGACTGAATGCGATTACGCAGCAGATAGAGCGCCATGCCGATCATGACGATTTCATAGATGTTCTGCACGGCGAAAAAGGCGGCTATTGTGGAGATTGAATTCATCTGCCCGGCTTCGAGCTCTGAACCAGCGAGATAGAGACCCGCGAGCATCAAAGCCACACTGAGAAGGTATAAAGGGTTGTTGTTGCGGAACCATTTGAAAAACAGGTCTTTTGGTTCCGGCTTCGGGGGATTTTTGCGCCGGGCTGGCTGTGGTTCGGGTGACGACTGCTGTTCTGGCGCCGGTTGCTGCACCGCCTCAGCGGGCTGTGCTTCAATAGAATCGACATTCTGATCCTGCGAAATGTTTGTTTCTTCTATATTCATAACTGGCCTCCCGCAATTTAACTGGAATGGCCTATGTTATGCAATATGAATGCCAACCTTCAAATGCTGATTTTAAGCTGATTCAGCTGCTTTGTTGTGACAGATCTGCCACAAACTGCGACAGAAAGAGCGCACGGGCCGCCGTTTTTCTTCTTTTTTATCTGCGCTACGCCGTCAGGCGAATTTGCTTTTGAGGTGCCCGAGGAAGTTCTTCAAAACCGGCGGAATATCAGGGTTTTTGGGGTCGACTTTGCCGGACTGAACAGCCTTGATCAGCTGAGCGGTTTCTTCGCAGGGGTCGTCAATCATCTGTAGAATGGCGAACAGCATGGCCTGCATTTTTGGGAACCCGAAAGTATCGATAAAGAATCGGGTTTTCGCCTCGAAGGTCTTGTCGGGCGGCAGCAGAACATCCTCGCCTTTGGCAGGTCCGAGGTTGTTGATCAGATCCATCATATGGCGAGGGCGCTGTCCGTATGGCATTTTTTTCAGCTGCTCGGGCATAACCGGCGTACCGATCAGGTAGTCCTGTTTGCCGTTGCCATAAGGAAAATCGTGGCGGTCATTCGAAGGCTCAGCCGGCAAACCGCCGACGAAGCGCAAAGGTATCAGTGGCAGATTTTTGTCTATTGCCATATCGAGAAAGATCGAGCTCAGACGCGTCACCGGCTGATCGGCAGCAGCAGCTCTGGTGCCTTCGACATGCACGAGCAATGAGGCTTCAGGCTGGCCGGCTTTTTTAAGAGTATCGATCAATTCCTGCGGGTTCTGGCGGTCAAAATACATGAGCCGGAACGGGTGATTATCACCGAGTGAGTCTTTGGCAAAGGCCAGTAGAAAGGCAAGCCAGGCATTGACATGATCAGGCTTGGCGACAGCCTCTATCGGCAGGCCGGTCATTCCATATGAGAGAGCCATGAAAAGTGGCGATTCAAGACCGATCTGATGGTTGGCCAGAAATACCACCGGCTTGTCTGCTACGGCGGCAAAGGCGGCTGGATTCTGTAAAACGACGCGGCTGACGAAAGTTCCGAACATTGCGCCGAGCAGATCGTGAAAGAAGCGGTGTGAGCCGCCGGCCTGGTCGATCCAGCGTTTACGCAAGAGCTTCCAGCTCAGGCAGGCGTTGTTCGATCCGTCATCCGGGAGTCGGTTGAATGGAAGATTGCGGCAGGAGCCAGTTTCGTCGAGAACTATCTCAGAAGCCGGCAGACGGGCAAATCTGGCATACTGCCCGGTAATTCCTGCCGTCGCGGCCTGTTTCGGCTCGTTGTTGCTGGGAACCTGTGCGGGTGAGTCGTTCTTCGATTCTTTGCACATAAAGGAAACCGACGTGGCATCGACCCCTGAAATTACTGCAAGGATCTGGTCACCATCACGCTCTGCGTCTGACAGGCGGCGCAGCGCGACCATGCCCAGGCCTTCGCGCAGGCTGTGATTGCTGCTGTCTGCAGAGGTTTCATCGGCCCACGATAATACTGAATGGGCAGCATCGATGCTGCCGGCAATCACCAGATCGGCGGTTCCGGCCTGTAATTCTCTGACTGCAGTGCCCAGCCATGAAATAGCGCCAGGAAGCGGTGCATGATTTTGAACTGTAGAGACCGAGAACCCGAAGTGTTTCGCGAAAAGTTCCGCAATTTCGGGTTGTGCAGCCGCTTTAGAGGCTTTATCAGAAATTGCTTCGGGCGCAGATGGTGACCGCTTTTCGAGTGCAACGCGCACCCGGTCCGGTTTAATATTGCCTTTTTCAAAGCTGCGTGTATCTTCGAGCGCTTGTTTTGCCAGAAACAGGCTGGTCACAGGAATTACTGTCGAGATTTTGAGTATTTCAGCCGGAATTTCGAAGCCATCAGCTGGCAGACTGCCTGTGCTCAGCAGTCCGCTTGACATGACATATCCCTTGAGGTTCTTCAGATCCTGGTCGGTAAAAAACTCGCAGAAAGGCCACTGGGAAGTGGCGAGCCCTGCCATCAGCCCTTTAAGCCCAAGCAAATTGGGCCAGAAGGATTTCGGTAAAAGAGCTACCGGAAAGAGCGCACTCTTTCCCACGATTGCGACCGATTCGGGCTTTACTTCATTTGACTTCTTCTGTGACATTTATACCATCCGGTAGAGATTTGAGAAAAGCATCTGGATATACAATAATATGGAACTTTACATGTGAACAATGTTTCAGGGCAAACGGGCTCTGGCAAATCTTCCATGCTGGACGAAATGAAAACCCGGTTCAACATCATAGATTTATCAATATACACTAAATGTGATCTCTATGCCATTCCGATAGCAAAATTCAAATGGTGCTGACCGGTGCCTGTTGTTATCTGGGTCGGCGACCGGAGGGGCCGCGGTGTGGGCGGCCCCACTCGGTGACTCCCTGCAACTGGTGTCCCGAGAGAACCGGGCCCTCAACACAGATGCGCAGGCCGGTGCCGTCGAGGCAGCATTGTCCACAAAGACCAACCGCGCATTTCATGTAGCGTTCAAACGAAAGCTGCACTGGAATATCGGGTGAGAAGGTATTGGCGAAACCATGCACTGCCAGCAGCATGGCTTCGGGGCCAGATGCGGCAAGCACGATGATCGGTTCGCTGTCATGCATGGCAGCAAGAACATCGACTGCCCGACCCTTTTTGCCGATCGAACCATCTTCGCTGACAATCATACATTCGGGCATCGATTCGAGTTCGTCGCGAAAAGCCAGATCTTCAGCAGTCTTAACTCCGATAACCCAGCGGAAGTCGAGTTTTTCTTCGCGCAGACGTTGCGCGAGATAACGCAGCGGCGCGTTGCCGATACCACCACCGACCAGAACCATGCCTTCGATCGGCTGAAAACCGTTGCCAAACGGGCCGCGCAGACCGACCCAGTCACCGGGCTGCACGTTCATGAACTGACTGGTAAATGGGCCGACCGCCTTGACGGTGATCTCAATTTCGTGTTCGAAAACGCCTGAGAGAGCAAAAGGCTTTTCGTCAACGCCGGGCAGCCAGGCGAGAAGAAACTGCCCCGGCTCAGCCTCTATCACGCGATCAAAACGAAAACTTTTAAGTCCGGGATTATGAGTCAGAACCCGCTTTACCTGATAAGTCTGCATGTATTCAGACATGGGCTGCTCCTTTGAGATCGCTCAGCGAGTTTATTCCACGCTCCTGCATGAACACATGCAGATCAGAATTTATACTCGAAAAGGCTGCGAGCCCACGCGTGTAGACGGCAGTGCCGACGCCGACCGCCGTTGCGCCGGCGAGCACCATCTGAATTACGTCTTCGGCCGTCTCGACCCCGCCGGTGCCGATTATCGGCAGCGATACCGCTTCGGCGATTTCCCAGACAGCGCGAACGGCCAGCGGCAGTATGGCCGGGCCAGAAAGCCCGCCCATGCGGTTTGCCAGCACCGGGCGCCTGACGTTGGGGTCGATTATCATGCCAGGCCCAACTGAATTGATCGCAGTAATCGCGTCAGCGCCATTGTCGGCACAAGCCTTGGCGACTTCGGCCAGCGACAGGCACTGCAGTGAGAGCTTGATCGAAATTGGGATATCAGTTACCCTTTCGCGCACTTTTCTGGTGATCTGACCGACCAGTGCAGGATCGGCGGCAAATGGCCGACCGAACTCAGACGCGACATTGGGACAGGAGACATTTACCTCGATCATCGACGGCATGGCCTCGGCAATGCGTGCCGCGACTTCGGGAAACTCATCGACTGTCTTGCCAAAAATCGACGCGAAGACCGGAACTTCAGACTGCAGGCGAAAAGTGCGCAGTTCTTCGATCATATCGTCGACGCCGGGGTTTGCCAGTCCGACTGCGTTGAGCAGACCGAACCCGAACGGAAGAATAGCCGGGCATGCATGCCCCTTGCGCTCTTCGAGACCGCACGACTTGGCGGTAACCGCACCGGCGCCGAGTTCGGCGACACGTTCCATACTTGACGCCGACAGGCCCATGATGCCAGAAGCAAGAACCAGTGGTGAAGCCAGTTCTATGCCGGCGATGTTCACATGTAGACGATTTATCACAGTTTAAGCCTGTTCTCGAGCTCTGCCATTGCAAACCAGCGCTCACAGTGGTTACAACGAAACTTCATGGGCTCTCGTCGCACCAGATGAAAGCAGGTGGTCACTCCGCGCTCGTGATTAGTTATGCAGCCGGGATTTGGACAGCTCAACAGGTTGTCGACGAGCTCAGGCGGCTCGAGCACAATCTTCTGGGCAATCGCAAATTTCTCGACCCGTTTGATTGTAACACCAGGTACGACAAGAGACAAATGCTGCAAAAACCGTTGTGGCAGCTCACGGCATTGAATCTTGATGAGATCTTTGCGGCCGAGTCGGCGACTTGTGTAGTGCAGGCCGACAGAAAGCACTGCATCATTGAGTTCATGTTGGCCGCGAATAAGATTGAGAATCTTCACGCCCGATCCAGCGGGAATATGGTCGAGTACGAAGCCGTTTTCGATTTTTGGTATCAGCAGAATCTGTTCAGGGCTCATATTTTTGCTCCAAGCAGGTGGGCCAGAATTCCCTGGCGCATTACCATGCCATAACCAGCCTGCGGGAAATAGGCGGCATGATGAGTGGAATCTACATCGGTTGCTATTTCATTAACGCGCGGAAGCGGGTGCATGACCTTCAAATGCGTCGGAGCGTGTTGTAGAGTGGCGCGGTCGAGGCGATAAGCATCTTTTACCTTCTCGTATTCAACCGGGTCAGGAAAACGTTCGCGCTGGATTCTGGTCATATAGACCACGTCGCATTCGGCAATCGCTTCTTCAAGGCTCGTTGTTTCTCTCACTTCGACAGCTGACCCTTCAGTCGCTTCGATGACGTATTCGGGCATTTTAAGCGTTTCAGGCGAGACAAAGCGGAACCGGACATCTTTGAAGCGCGCCAGAGCATGAAACAGCGAATGCACAGTACGCGAATACTTCAGATCACCAACAAGAGCGACACGCAGGCCATCAACACGGCCAAACAGGTTTTGCAGAGTGTAGAGGTCGAGCAGCGTCTGGGTCGGGTGCTGGTTGGCGCCATCACCGGCGTTGATGACCGGCACGCGGCTAACTTCGGCGGCCAGGCGTGCAGCGCCTTCCCTTGGGTGACGAATTACAATGGCATCGCAGTATTGCTCGACCGTGTGAATTGTATCAGCCAGCGATTCGCCCTTGGCCACCGAGGTATTCAGGGCCTCTGAAAAGCCGATCACCTGGCCGCCCATCCGCAGCATGGCCGCTTCGAAACTGAGGCGGGTGCGGGTGCTTGGTTCATAAAACAGTACGCCGAGAATTTTGCCGGCGAGAATCTGGCGACATGCATCAGGGCTCATATCGTCGACACGGCGACCAAGTGCGAGGTAGTCGCGCAGATGTTTTTCGCTCAAATCTTCGATCGAAATAAGATCTCGTTTCATTAAAGACTCCTGAGCTGTGTGGTTGCATCGGCGATCCAGGCTGCCGGATCAGCAGCTTCGAGAAGGGCCCGGCCAACTATCAGATAATGCCGGCCGATACTGGCAAAACGTGATGGGTCGCCACCCTGGCGTCCATAACCGGGCGAATAAAACTCGGTCTCAGGCCGAAATGGAACAGCCTGCACAATGCGATCAACCGCCTCAGGCTTGGTCAGCGGCACGACAAAAGCATTGACGCCGCGATCAACTGCTATATGATAGATGGTTTCGATTGCCTGATCGTTCAAAAAGCCGCCTTCAGAATGCATATAGGCCTTATGTGTCATCAGACCACCGACGATGACTTTAAGTTCTTCTTCTCGCAGAGCCTTGATCCAGGCTTCCAGCGTCGCCGGCCCGGCCTGCGGAAAAAGAATCGCCTCGTTGATGCCGGCGCGGCGCAGCGTCTGCGCAAACAGCTTTCCGGTGTCAGGTATGTCGGTTGCTGCTTTCTGGTGATCGTAGATGATCGGCAGATCAGAATAGCGGCGGATGGTTTCGACGATCTTGCCGAGACCGTATGTAAGACCAAGCGAAAAGCCGGCCTTGAAACCGTAGAACATTTCGTTGTTGCCGACAGCTCTGACGATGCGCTCGACATCAGCGAGTTCGAGAACGTCCAGTGCCGGAATCAGCTTGAAAATCTTTGCAGGCTTGTTGTTCATCATGCGGTCTCCCACCATTTTTGTATGAGCTCGGCGCGTGCGTCGCCGGTTTCAGCAAGATATTCACTGAGTGTGCGAATATCGAGAAGCGACGAGAACTGCAGATTGTCATCGGCAGTGCCGGCCTTCGAGCGCCGGTCGACGATGACGAGAATATCGGCAGAAGCCACTCCAAAAGTGCGACGCAGACTCTCGATTCCCTCGCGCTTGGTCAGCCCGCTGGTCAACACGTCATCGATCAGCAGTACACGATCTGATGCAGTCGGCTGTGTACCTATGTACGAACCGCCTTCACCATGCACCTTGGCTTCTTTGCGGTCAAAGACAACGCCAAGGTCGCGGCCGCTCAGACGCCAGTATGATGTTGCAGCGGCAACCGCCAGCGCTATACCCTTGTAGGCGGGGCCAAATATTATCGTCGTCTCAGGAAAGCGATCTTTTATGGCCTCAGCCATGAAATCGCCGAGAATATCGAGTTGCCGGCCGGTTCTGATATGGCCCAGGTCAATAAAAAATGGCGATTTTGCACCTGATTTGAGGGTAAAATCGCCAAATTTGAGAGCCTGGCATTCTAGAAGGAATCTGATAAGTTCAGCAGGACGACTGGGCTGCATATACCTCCTCAGCGAGCGGCACAGCTCGCGCTGTAGATTGTTCCCACTCGGTTTTGCCGGCGATGAGAACGCGTTCGACCTCCCAGGGAAACACAAGGTGCCGGTAAGCATCGTAACCAGCACGGGTAACCACTTTTCGCGGCTCTCTGACATCCTGTTCAGAGTTCCGGCGCAACAACACAAGATCGGCCCGTGCGCCATCTTTGATTGCTCCACGGTCGATCATGCCGTAGCAACTGGCCGCATTCTGAGCAGCAAGAGCAAGGGCACGTCTCCAGCTGATACGGCCAGTTTCGGCTGCAAGCGCCATAAGCGGCCACATCCGTTCGATTCCGGGAATGCCGGATGGCGGATTCGCTGAAGCTTTCTCGGCAGGTGTATGCGGAGCATGGTCGCTGCTGACAATATCAATCGTGCCATCTGCCAGTGCCTGCCAGAGAGCCAGCTGGTCAGCGGCATCGCGCAGCGGCGGATTAACCTGTATTTCTGCGCCATGATTGGCCTGGTCTTCAGCAGTAAAATAGAGATAGTGCGGACAGGTCTCGGCGACAATGTCGTAGCCGCGCTCTTTCATACACCTTACCCACACGACTTCTTCGCAGGTTGCAACGTGCAGCAGAATGAGACGGCAAGCTGGAATCCGTCCAAGCTGGCGTTGGGTGAGCTCCAGAGCTCTTTCAAGTTTATTCAGAGCCTCGGCCACAGCCCTGCGCGGACGACGGGTGGCGTGGTCGAGACCGACAGTATTTATTGGAAATACTGTTTCATCTTCAGCATGCACAGCGATTCTTGGCCAGTTAAGCATAAGATATGCAAGAATCTCTGAATCAGTTACGGCTGCGCAGGAGCCCGAATGCGCCATGAAAATCTTGAGAGCGGCGATGCCCGCAGGTTCGATGCCAAGACTGGCAGGGGTTGGAATCTGCCGCGGCGAAGCCATTTCAGGCATTGTCACCGACTGACTTTCATACGAAGGCAGTATTTCAGAGCCATTACAGCCGACAAAAAGCCCCCACCCAACCCGGCCGAGGTCTTGCCACAAACGCCGCTTCTCGTTCAGCGCGGCCAAGGAGCATGTCGGCGGGCTGGTATTAGGCATGTCGAGCACCGTCGTGACGCCACCGGTAAGCGCAGCCAGGCAGCCATTGGCGATACCCTCCTTATATTCCTGGCCAGGCTGTCTGAAATGCACATGACTGTCAATGTAGCCCGGCACGATTATCTGGTGTATATGATCCGGGATCGAGTTTATAACAATTTGCTCGGAAATTTCTTCGATTCTGAGACGGCCTCGATTGTCCAACTTAAGATTGCCGGTGCACAACTGGCCATTTCCATTCAACCATGGCAAGTCTTTTATCGGCATCAGAAGCCCCCTTCGGCTACCATCGGCCACAAAGAACAATCCCCTTCTACAGGTGATAGAAGGGGATTGTAGATGATTACAGAATCTTCTGGCGGGCAGACATTCAAACGGGTCGTCTGCACAATATCAGGTTTTAGCGGGCACCTGACATTACGACATTCTGGCGGGTTATTGTCGTTTCGCCACTTAAGAGTCACGACGCCGTCTCCAGCACATTTCTCATGATGGCGCGACTTTATCAGAAAAGTTTCGCAATGTCAACTACCGGTCAGCGCCAGCCGTTACTTCTTAGAAGTTTTATTGTTGGTGGGCTTAGAGACAACAGCCTTTTGTTCATAGGGCTTGCTGCTGCCAGAAGGCGTTATCGGTTCAATTGTTTCTGCATCTTCGAGAGTTCCAGCGGCCAGCATCTGGCGCAGCATCGGTGTCCCTGAAGGTATCATGGTGATCTGCGCACGACCTTCAGAGAGCTTCTGGGCCTCGAGAATTTCGAACAGTGCTGAAGAAATCTCAGGGTCACGCGAGATTTCCTGCAGAGCCTCGCCGACAATTTTGGGTCGCACTGCTGCAGCACGCGCAAATTCCGCGGCGGCCTGATTCTCAGCAGTGCTGGTGATTATGCTGACCTGATTGGCGCCATCCTGCTTTATTGCCGAAGTAACCTGACGCAGCCGGTTTACGACCTTTTCCTGAATCTGTCCGATCATTCTGGCATCACGGAAATGCACCTTGCGAATGTAGGCCGAGCCGACTTTATAGCCCCATTCCAGTGCCTGCGGCGAAACTTCGTCGCGCACTTTCTGACTCATAGTATGCCGGTCTTCCAGCATGTCTTCAAGTTTCATGTTGCTCAGGCAACGCACAGATGAGCTTCGAACGTTTGTTGAAAGCGACTCACGCGGGTTAATGTTTTTGAACAGATAGGCTACCGGGTTCGAGATGATCATCTCATACCAGATACCTATGCCCATCGGTGCACCTTCTTCTGAATTAACCGGCTGACTGCGCAGATATTCCTGATCGAGACGTGTGTCGATAACCTTGCAGGAGCCGAGAAGGTGCACTATTGGCGCCTTGATTCCGATATGCCAGGGCAGAAAATAAAGTCCGGGCTCTTTGAGAACCCCCAGCACCTGCCCGAAAAGCAGATATACGTGACATCGGCCCTCATAAACTATTGTATAGATACCGAAGAAGCGGAGCATCCACAAAAACATGGGAAGAACCAGAAAGCAGCCAATAAATGTGAGCATGAAGCCGGCAAAAAACTGTTCCATTATTTTTCTACCTCCATGATCACCTTTTTAACTTTGGCATAAAGGGCCAGCTTTACGTTGCGCACATACGCATGCAAGACGTCAGGGCCTCTCTTTTTAAGCTCTTCAAGTTGCTGAGCAGTGCTTTTAAGGGGTTCTACCTCCGATTTGGCGCGCAAAGTCTCAATTTCGGTGGCCCTTTTTGACTGAACGATTTTCTGATCGGCTGAAGCCTGGGCCAGGCTGATTTCTGACGACACTTCGTTATGAGCGGTATTGATTGCTGCCAGCGCACTTTCAACTTCGTCGGGTGGATCGATACTGGTTATCAGCGAAGCCTCGAACGCTATGCCATAGCGAGCAGACGATTGTGTGCACTCTCGCATCATGTGTTCGTTGATTTCATGGAGATTTTTGCGAAGATCATTGATCGAAATCCCTGCAGTCGCAGTCTCTTCCTCGTTTTTCTTCGCCTCAAAATTGGCGATACGCTCACGCAGAACCGAAATGAAATAGCCCATTACGTGGATGATCGGGTTCTTAACCCCGAAAAGATAAGCATAAAGATTCTTTTCGCTGACGCGATAGCGAATCTGCCCGGTCAGAGCGGTATTGAGCTGATCCTTGGTCACCGCATCGAGAAACTGTCCGCCATGGTTGGCCATCGGATCTTCAGGGTCATGCGCCATATTCAGTGTCTGCGTGGCAATGTTGACCTTATGCACTTCTTCCCATGGAAACTTGAAGTAAGGCCCGCCTGGCTGAATGACTTCGACCTGAGGGTATTTATAACGATCACGCTCTTCATCGATCAGGCTGATCGCATCAGGATTCGAAAGCGTAGTTTTACCCTCGATTCGCTGAGCTCGGCCAAAAACGGTTTTAACCGCCCGTTCGTTCTGGTCGACTGTATAGATGCCCGACCATAGGTAATTATAAAGAAACCAGCAGACAAACCCGGCTGCAGAACCAAAAAGAAATGCCATGCGCGTCCTCCAGATCTACAAAATCTCAAGTCATTCTAACTTATTTGGCCACGAAATCATACTTTCCCAAAACACATCTTTTTATCGCTGACTTCAACAACTGCAACATCGCACAGATCAGGCATCGTTAGCATTACTGCCCGGCGACAACGGCATAAATTCTACGAGCTGTCGCTTCGATCCGCTCGCGTTCTTCGATATCAACCGATGGCAGTCCGGTGTGACCGTTGTAAGCCCCCCATAGTGCGCCGGCCATTGCCCCGATCGTATCGACATCGCCGCCACAGGCAACAGCAAAATTCATCATATCGACAAAGCCTGCATCGATAAAGCGCAAAGCCATGTAAAGTGCGGTAACGCATGATTTTGGCGCAGTTATACCGTTGCCAAGCTGCCCCACGACTTGAGAAGCAGACGGCGTCTGTCTCTGCTGCAGCCAGGCTGTAGCAATCCTCAGCGGTGATCTCAATTCTTCGGTCTGACAATGCATGTTTACGACATCGAGAACCTGCTCTGAAGTCTTGTGGGCAAGCAACTGGCTGGTTGCTACGGCGATGATAACCGCGCCGTCGATTCCGACCAGGTGCGAATGTGTGATCTCAGAAGCAGCCCGCGTATTGACAATCAATTTGTCGAGACTGTCAGGAAGAAAAAGCGCCATTACCGGAGCGCGCATCGCCGCACCATTGCCATATGAACCATCGCGATAGGCACTGTGCACAGCATCCCGCCAGTTATGGCCGCTGCGGATCAGCTTGAGAACACGTGCCGCACCAGGCCCATACCCACGTTTCCAGTGGTAACTGCCGGCAAAACGCTGTGCCAGGTCATCCTGAAACAGAGCTCCTTTCGCCAGCATCGATTCAGCGAGATCGAGTGACATCTGAGTGTCATCGGTCCAGCGCAGACCTCCGCCCTCAGTCTTTCCAATAAACCGCCAGACCAGCCTCTCGATGATGCCACCTTCAAATGGCGCTCCCATGGCGTCGCCACAGGCAAGACCAAGCAGACAGCCAATATACAGGCTTTCAGTAAGTTTCATAACTGCCCTGTTGAACCTGCAAATCCGGTTTTCAAATTCATTCGGCTTTCCTTGAAATCTTGATATAAAGAGACGTCAAATGTTCGGGAAAATGGCATCTGACATTGTGGTATCCGCTGATCTCTGTTTTCATAGTCAGTGGATGGCCAGCGACCGTTTCAATGGTCGACAGCTTCTTCATCTCGTTTTTACCAGAACTGACATAATTGAAAGTCTGATAAAACTCAAGTTCCATGCGCTCTGGAACAGGCTGCTCACGCAGAAACCAGATCGTTTTCTGCTGTTCGCGGTAATGATCTTCATCTGGTTTCCAGATTATTTCAAGTGTTTCACCAGATTGCATGAAAACAAACAGATCGGCAAAATCACGAGAAGATGGCGCGTAGCCCAGATCGACCCGAACCCACTCATCAAACGGAACTGGCGGCTTGACTGCACGATCTGTATGGATGTTTCGTCGATGCTGCTGGTCATCAGTGGCAGGCGGCAAAAAATGTCCGCCACGTTCATTGCTGTAGAAACCGGTAAGTATGCCACCATAGACGACAAAGAGAAGCGCGAGATTTATCAACGTTTCTCTTATACGGCCGGTCTCGTTCTTGTAGCTATGAATAACGTCCTGAAGATTTCTGGCTTTTCCGGTCAGCATGGATCGCGCTTTCTGCAGCCAGTTTTCCGGCATTCCTACAAGATTTTCGGTTTCACAGTATCCACAGCTGATGATGCAGGTATCGCGTTTGATCAACAACCCGGCACCACAATGGTTGCAGGTTGCCGGCCCGCCTGGCATAACCGGCGGCCCGGCGGCAAGTGATGCCTGCAATGGCCCGAGAACAGCTATTTTTCTTTTTGTGCGATAAAGAAAGGCGAAGGGTATAGAAATTATTACATAGAGCGCTGCTGCTTTTATAAAAGCCAGTAGAGCCGGGCTGGCAAAATCATGAAAGCTCTGCAGCCGGTAATTTTGATAATATTTTGCCAACGGATAGAACAGCAGAAGGTTGAAATAATGCTGAAAGAATATGACAAACAGAGCGAAGATAAAAAAAATAAAAGAGTCTGGAAAGTATGCGACGACCGATTCAAAAAAAGTTGGCATTCGGCCAATCGCGTCGCGAATTTCATGAATTTTTGATTTTTGTCTGTCCATACTCGCTCGGGCAGTGATCGCATCGAGATAAGAAGCGGGAATGTGATTTTTTTTCTGACAATAGGAGCAGGCGATCCATTCGTTTTTTTCGAGCGGCAGCAGTCCCTGACAGTTGCTGCATACCAGCGGTTTGAGCTTGAACCGCCTGTGTTCTCCTTCGGCAGCAACCTTTTTGAAATTATCAGTGTTGCAGCCAAGAATCCTTTTGAGTTCCTGCAAAACCGCGTCTTCTTCTGCATCGAGAACCCCGTCGGTACAGAGTTTGATCAGCAGATCCTGATATAAAAAATCCGCATCTGCCTTAACAAAGGCCTTTAAATCGCCACTTTTATACAAACTCGCCGCGCGGTTGACGATCTCGTTAGCCTTTTCTTTGCCCAACCCGAGCAGCGCAGAAAGCTTGCGCAAAAGCGCAAATTCATCAGCGGCCACTTTCCCGTCAGCACAGCATTTCAGGCTGATCTGAAAAAAAAGCTCGTCGGCACTCAACAAACTTTGTCGTTCCATACTGACCTCTCAGGTTATACCTGATTTTAACATGCCTGCGATCAGAATTCCCGGGCAGCATTAAAGTTGTTGTCAAAGTTATGACATAGCCAATATAATCGCAATATTAGCAATCAGGAGAATTTATGGCAAGTCGGCCGGAAGAGCAAACCATGCAAACCGGATTTCAGCTGTCGACTGGTCGCATTGTGCTCTATATCTGCATTGCATTGCTCCTGCTGACACCTGTGATATGGAACGCTGGCGCGATCGAGCTAAAAAGCATCGATTCTAACTATGTTGTCAGAGTGTATGGAGAGCCAAAACACTACCAGATTGCTTATGACGGTTTTTATGCACTGAAGCTCAAGGAAATGATCGAAAAAACTGCGACGCCATCACGAAATCCGATTACCATTCTTTTTCAACACATCTGGTACAACGCAGTTACCGAAGGCTATGATTTGATATTCTGGCTCGAGCCTGCCAGGTTCGGTTCACCCGATAGAAGCTATGGATGCTACTTCTCAGGCAGCACGTTATTTCTGCGAATTGAATACGATGGCTGGAATCGAGTGTTGACGGTGCCTTTCAGCAAGGCGGATGTTGAAGCTGTCCTGCAGCCGTTGCCGGCAGAAGAAACTCCTTGATTCCTTTGAGTTCTAATTGATATTGCTAGCTTAAAATGTCGGAGGGCTTGATGTATCGCGACAATTTATCCGAATTTGTTAATCTGTGCCGTTCTGAGCGTGTGCCGTTGGCGAGAGAGCGCCAGAAAGAGCTTTTACAGGCCTGTCGGTTTGCACTATGGCACCAGCACGGCGACGAACTGCAGTCTATTTTCATGGCATGCGGAATGAGTGAAAGTGAAATTATCGAGCGAAAGCAGTTCTATCTTGAGTTCGCAGCGATGATCGGGCACATGATTGTACTTGTGCCCGGCCTTGCCAACTATTTCATGCTCGACTATATCGCAGAAGACATGATTGACGGCGGCGACAAGGAACTCTCTGAGGCTGGCATACGACTGCAGACGATCATTTTGCACGGCAAGAATCGCGAAGAAAAAGTCACCGGCAAGGTGGCAATGCCACCACTACCTTCATTATCAGCTGCTCATCTCAATTTCTACCGCAGAAATCAGGCGGCGTTCATCGTAGACTTTTTCGAGCAAAACTGGGATTACGACTCTGACCGCTTTTATGGACTGGCGGTAGCTGCTGAATTGCTCGCGCTAGACCCGGAAGATCACATTCAATATGGTGAAATGCTGATGAGCGCGCTCGGCCTGTTTTCGAGTCGTGAAGAATTCTTTCATTACTTCGCAACTACGACTGCCCGCATACTTTATGAGAACGATTATTCTGAATGGGCTGCTCTCACGATAGATGTTTTCACACCTCTATGCGGGAATCTGGCCACAAACCTGAAGCAGCCAGTCGCACCGCAGGTGCGGCGCAGTGATCTTCCGGATGTCCCGCCAGAACTGGAACTTGCAGCAATCTCCGAGGTCTGGAAAAGCCAGGGTGTCGATGAAGCTCTCAAACTCGCGAAAAAGCGAATCGAACTTACGCCCGGCGACGCCTTTGCCTGTGGCATGCTCGGCAATATTTTTCTGGCAAAATTTGACATTCCGCAGGCGCTTGCCAGCCTCAGCCGGGCTTACTGGCTTGCACCCGATTCAGCCATGGTGGTTTTCGTGCTCGGCCAGGCTTTTCATGCCGGGTATTTCGAAAAACAGGTCGATCTCTGCCTTGAAAAACTGCGCACTATGCCAGAATACAAAGAGAATCCAGATGATTTCCTGCTAGGTGTTGAGCTTTTGCTTAAATGTGACGAACCAGATACACATGCGACTCTCAACGGCAGACCTGTCGGCCGCTGCCCTCTGCAGCTTCGTGGAGTTAAGCCGGGGCACCATAGAATTGCCTGGAAACTCGCCAGCGGCAAGCAATACGATTACTCGGTCAAATTGGAAGACGCGACTGTAGCCAAATTTCGTTATCATCCAACCGCCGGCAACGTATCTCAGGAAATCAGCCGCTGTGGCTCGGTAACTCTTTTTCACAACGGTGAAGCAAAGCTGCTTTCAGATATTGTGGCGGCCTACCTGGTCGATGATCTGGCCAGACTCCCCCACCCAAAAGTAGCAGAGTGTGTCGGCAACCCCGAAATGCCATAAAAAAAGGCTCCCGGGGTCCACCCGGGAGCCTTTTTATGCGTTATTACTGAAGAACTGAGAAGTAGAGAGCCTTGACCATCGGATCGCTGAGGTCTGGGCGAGTTCTTTTGGCTGAGCGGTGAACCTTGTCAGAAACGTCTTTGCAAGCAGCGCTGATTGCCTGAGCAAGAGTCTTGCCATCTTTTACCAGCTGAGCGGCATGCATGGCGCGGGTGACATTGATGACGCCGCCTGATTTAATTTTGTCGGCCAGCCAGTCTTTTTTATCGACGGTTTCCATGAGGATCTGTTTAACCTGAACGGCAGTCAGATCAGGATTTACATAGATGACCTGAGCGGCATAGTTGACAGCCAGCGGGCAGGCCATCGAAGTGCCTGACATATAGCCCATCTTCTGGTTCGGGTAGGTCGAATAGATGTTTACGCCGGGTACTGCTACGTCTACCACTTTTTTTCCGTAGCATGAGAACGGGGCGAGCTTCTGATCTTCGTCGGTAGCGGCGATTACCAGCTTGTTTTCGATCGGAACATCATTGGGCGAGGAAACGAAGGGATCAAGGTCTTCTGATGAGTTGCCAGAGGCTATAACTACGAGCGCGTTTGGCGCTTTGGCAAACATAGCTTTGTCTCTGGTCAGAAAGGCCTTGGTAACGAAAAGGTTCACAACTTCCTGAACTTCGGCGGCAGTCGGGTTTGTCCAGCCCCACTGTACCATGTTCTTGCTCATCATATCGACAAGCGCTTCATTCGGCGCACCAAAAGAACAGTTGATCACGCGCGGCTTGAGCGAACCGATGTAATCGGCCTTTTCTTTGACCTGGGCGGCATACTGCTGACCAAGTTGAGTAAAATACTGATCGAGCTCTTCCATGGTTACCTTTTTCGGGGCTTCATTGCTGTCAGTGCGGCGGGTTCTTCGGCTCAATTTGTGAGCTATCATGTGCTTGACCTGAGCAAGAGCTTCTTCAGCTTCTTTTTGCGGGCTGTTGCCAGTCGGTATATGGGAAATCGCGTTGAGGTTGACGTTGCTGTTTTTGGTCGAGGCGATGCCAGCGCAGTGAGTGCCATGCGCCCAGCCACCGGTGAAACCGACCCAGGCCCAGAATTTCTGGTTCTGATACTGAGTTTTGAGAAAATTGAATTCTTCGGGGGTCATGCCAGCCTGGCCATAAGCCTGCAGCTTGCCGAGCAGTTCCATGCAGCGCAGAACTTTGTCATAGTCGGGAGGTGTGTCTTTGAGGTTTACCAGCTCTTTGCTGTTGTTTACGAAGTTCCAGCCATAGACATCATCGACATAACCGTTGCCATCGTCATCGACGCCGACTTTGCCTTTGGCTTCAGCTTCGTTGGCAAGAGCAAAGGGTTTGAGCACATCGTGGGTGAAGTCACTGCCTGAATCGATAATCAGCACATTCGGCTTTTCGCCGGCCTGCACTGGAGAAACGCTTAAACAGATGGATACAGCTATTGCAGACAACAAATAAACTGGTTTAAATTTCATTAAGCCACCTCCGTATTATTAAATCATAAGAATATTTGTCTGAGGTGTAAAGAGTAAATTGAAAAAAGCTGTTTTTCTGGTAAAAAAATGTGTTTGCGTTATATAATCCGCCGTATTAAGCAAATCAAAAAGTGGAGCAGAAATATGAAAGTTCTTACCATGAAGTGTATGAAATGCGAAAAAGAATACCCCGAAGCTGCCGATCGCTACGTCTGCGACGATTGCGGCATCGACGGCATTCTCGACATAGTCTACGATTACGGTTCGGTTAAGATCAGCCGCGAAGAAATTGCTGCCTCAAAGAATTATTCGCTCTGGCGCTACCGCAAGATGCTGCCGGTAGCTGATTCTACCGAACTGCCGCCACTACAGGTCGGCTGGACACCACTTTATCGCGCCCATGCTGTAGAAAAAATGCTAGGGCTCGATAATGTCTACATCAAAGATGACGGCCGCAACCCGACCGCTTCTCTCAAAGACCGAGCCAGCGCCGTGGGCGTTACCAAAGCACGCGAAGCCGGTGCAAAGACCATTTGTGCCGCCTCGACCGGCAATGCCGCCAGTTCTCTTGCCGGTTTTGCCGCATCTGCCGGGCTCAAAACCGTAATATTCGTACCAAAGCGTGCTCCACGCGCCAAAGTAGCTCAGCTGCTGGTGTATGGCGCCAAGACGGTTATCGTCGATGACACTTATGACCGTGCATTCGAACTATCGGTTGAAATTACCAAAAAGTTCGGCCTCTACAACCGAAACTGCGCCTACAACCCGTTTCTGGTCGAAGGCAAAAAAACCGTCGCCTACGAAATGTGGGAACAGATGGCCTTCGATCTGCCCGACCGGGTGTATGTCTCTATAGGTGACGGCTGCATTACTTCTGGCATCTACAAAGGCTTCTATGACCTGATGCAGCTGGGTCTCACCGATCGCATGCCACGCATTATCGGCGTGCAGGCGGCAGGTTGCAACCCGGTCGAAGTCGCACTTAAAACCGGCGAATTCGTTGCACAGGATGGCAACACTATTGCTGACTCTATCGCCGTCGGTATTCCGCGCAACCGCCTCAAAGCCATGCGCGCCCTTAAGAATTCAAACGGCGACTGCATATCTGTAACTGACGATGAAATCCGCTCAGCCCTCCTCGAAATGCCACGCGCAACCGGCGTATTCGGCGAACCCGCCGGTGTCACAGCGTTTGCCGGATTCAAAAAACATGCCCTGGCAAAAGATATCGGTGCAACTGAAAAGGTTGTAGTTCTTATAACCGGCAACGGCCTCAAAGACATCGAATCGGCAATATCAGTGTGCACCATGCCGAATCCCGTCGCCCCAGATTCTGCTACTATCGAAGCTCACGTAAAAACACTTATCTGATCTGCCAGTGTTACCCGTCTGCCGGCAGCTTCAAGCTGCCGGCAGTTCTATAAATACTATTTTTTTGAGAGGTGCTTATGACTGAATCAAGCTCTGAATCCGTTTCACTCAAATTTCTGTGGTCACTGCTGCTTGAGGGCTCAGGTGATCGCGAACCCTGGACGTGCGTCTCCAACCTGATCTGGGCCCCAGATGGCAGTTACATGATTATCAGCGGTTATCAGGAAGATCAGGACACAGAAATGGGGCCTGGCGATTCTTGGGATATCGTCTGGCGGGTGTCGCTCGATGGCAAATGGCCGTGGGGTGTCAGAAACCGGGGCGACGGTATCGCCTTTTCACGTGATGGAAAGCATTTGATAATGGCAGATCCGCTGACATTAAATGACCCGGCCACCGGCCAGCTGCTGAAAGAGATTGACGCCGGCGACCCCGAATTTTCTTCATGGTTTAATCGTGGCAATGTTTACAAAGTAGCCGAATCCAGGTGCGATCTTGAGCTGCATAAACCAGGCGGCAACAAAGAACTGATATATAGCGGTTCCGACAAAATTATTACTGCGTTAACATCTCAAGACAATGCGAATATCACACTGATATGTTGCAAAACTATTGCCTGTCTGGACTTGCCCGATGGCAGTCAGCGATGGTGTATAGACTATAACTCAAAATATAAGCCGTATCTGGCTGATAACAGAGAACTGATAGTTTTGTTAAAAGACGCCGGTGAAGATATCTCTCTGATAGAACGAGAAACGGGCAAAATCTGCCAGACGATCAGCGGACATGACAAATGCGTCACTGCCGCAGCATTTTTCCCTGACAACCGACGATTGATAACTGGAAGCGCAGACCATACTCTGCGCATCTGGAACATTGAGACAGCAGCAGAACTGGCCAGAATCGAGCTCGAAAATAAAAATGAAGCCCGTGAGTTTGTGTTTTCGCCTGATGCAACAAAAGTAGCTGTTGTCTGCTGGCAGATTGAAGGCCGCTATAATTACTCGCTGAAACTTTTCGACCTGATCCAGGCTGTCTAGCCATATACTCATCAATGCAATTTTTGTTGGCATTGTCATGCCGGGGAAATTCGGGTATCATTTAGATTCGCAATATTGAAGATATCAGGTGGATTATGAAAAAAATCTTTGTGGTTCTGATCGCCCTTTGTGCTCTTTTTGCTCTGCCCACACGTGTTATGGCCATGAATGAATGGACTGTCATCGTTTATATGGTCAACGATGACAAGGATACCGTTCTCGAGAACGCCAACTTTCGCAATCTTGGCTATCTCAAGAGTTATGGCTCTGGCGAGAATCACAAACTGCTGGTGCAGATCGATGGCATGTCGAGCGGTTCATCAGACGAGCAGAAGCTCAATTACAAAGGTGGTAGCCGTCTGCGCGTCGAAAAAGACAAACTCATCGACGAAGGCGTGCTCGGCGAAGTTAACATGGGATCACCGCAAACCCTCTGGGACTGCCTGAAATGGGCTCAGGAAAAATATCCGGCCAAACATTATGCCCTGGTAATCAACAGCCATGGCAGCGGCGTGTTCACCTGGTGGGGCGAAGGCTCAGTCAGCGCCACTGAACCCGGCAAGGTAGATTTCAACCCAGACCGCAAATCAGGCCGTTTTGTCGCCTACGACCACACCGACAAAGACGCTCTTACTATTTTCGAAGTTGCCGAAGTCTTGAAAGTCTTCAGTCAGCGCTACAAAAATGGTGGGAAATTCGACCTGGTCGCTTTTGACGCCTGCATGCCCGGCAGTGTCGAAGTGCTCTATCAGCTGCGCGACGCCTGCGACTTCATGGTCGGCAGCCCCGAAACGACTCCGATCAGCGGCTTCAATTACGATGCCATGGCTCGCTTCATGAGTCGCAATTCAACTTTCACTCCGACTGAGTTTGCCACCGACATGGCTGAACGCCTCAACAGCAGCCTGATCGGTGCCTGGAAAACTGCCAACTCAGCTCAGCTGGTGTTTGCGGTTAACCAGCTCGCCATGCAACTGCTCAACGCAATCGAAGAAACTTCCAAAAACTTCGGCCTGCGCAACCAGGCTTCTTTCGGCAAAGGCACCAACTACTGGGATCTCTACAAAGTTGCGGAAGCATTCTACCGCGAAAATTCAGAGCTCAACGGCGCCAGCAACCGCGCCGTAATCAAACAGATGGGCAAAGACCTGATGGATGCTGTCGAAGCTGCCAGGGTCACCCGGCGCGGCACTATCAGCATCACCTGGCCCGAAAAGGCTGATTACACCAAATATCGCCGATTCTACAAGGCCCTTGACATGTCGCGCGACAGCAAATGGGACGAAATGCTTGACCTGCGTCAGCTCGGAATAAAGTAAATCCCGTCAGCCCCGCTTCTCTTTCCGGCTGAATTAGTGGGTCGCAGCATTCTGCGGATCCTGAAAAGAGGTATTGCATGAATATAACTTCTTCTCTTAAAAAGCCAGGCAACAGGCTCTTTATATGCCTGATACTCTGTTTTAGTCTTCTTGCAGCACCCTTTGTCAATGCTGCTGAAATGAGGCCGTCCGAGAAGATTCGAGTTAAATTCTCCGAAGCTGTCGAAAAGAGTGTAGTCAAAACTGCGGCTGCGCTTGACAAGACAGTACGCAAGCTGGCGCTGGCAATCGATAAGACTGACAACCTGTCGGTTCAGGTGCATAGTTCTTTTTACGACACCAGAATCAGACGCTACTTTGTATCTTTCAGCGGCAGTGCGCTT
>Ga0116143_10000994_pt1 | contig 36027 bp, 29 predicted proteins | sample AD_UKC034_MetaG_FD_89745 | JGI IMG/M metagenome (GOLD analysis project Ga0116143, IMG submission 89745) | Active sludge microbial communities of municipal wastewater-treating anaerobic digesters from USA - AD_UKC034_MetaG | ecosystem: Engineered > Bioreactor > Anaerobic > Digestate | place: USA... | reverse complement strand
GGGTGGAAAAGAAATGTGTTTAACTGGGCTTCCATCCAGCGTGAACTCATTGACGTTTTTGGTAACAGATACACCAAACACCTCCAATGATGGGCTCACAAAAATTGGCCAGGGCAGGCTGCTGAGTCTGAGGCCTTCGGCCTCAGACTCAGCAGCCTGCCCTGAAGTACCTGACACACTTTATTGAATACACCCGCTGAGGAGGACCTACTTAACCTCAACCTTAACCTTAACCTCAACTTCAATCTCAACCTCAGCGCCTCATCAGCCCAATCCTCCTTCCCTGCGCGCTATCTTCAATCAGGGTATTTAATCTGGTGTTTTGGGTGGCCTCCCGTCTGGCGCTCATCACCCAGTGGATGGCCGCTTTTTGATAAGAAGGAGCCGAGGCTTTAAACCAGGCATAGGCCTTCTTATTGGATTTGAATGACCGGAGCAGGGCCGGGCTTAAGGTGGGATCTTTCTCCTGCTCGAAGGAATATTTCTTTATTTTATCCAGATCGCGCTTTTCATAAATGGCCATACCGGCAGGCCTGACTTTCTTTTCGCGAATCAGGATTTCCATCTTAGCCAGGTTGACGGCGCTCCAGATGCTCCTGGGTTTGCGTGGGGTAAACCGGATGGTGTAGGATTCCGGCCCCAGGGACCGGCGTATGCCGTCGATCCATCCATAACAGAGCGCCTGGTCCACCGATTCCGGCCAGGTCAGAGAGGGTTTCCCGGTTTCTTTTTTGTAGAATCCCACGTGGATTTCCCGTGCTTCGCCATGATTTTTATCCAGCCAGTCTCTGAATTCCTGCTGGTTTTTAAAAAAATGTATATCCATATAGGATTAATAGGATTAATAGGATTAATAGGATTGGTAGGATTAATAGGATTAACAGGATTTGTGGGATAGACAGGAAGGTTGTTGTTCAGATTAACAACAGGGTTTCCCTCCGGATGAACCTTCCCCGGGTGCGCAACAGGGCTCTTTGACCGGTGTGCTGAATATTTCAGTCATGGCTGTTTTCTGCACTTTTTGATCCTCCATTTCGTAACGCGGATCGTTGAATTCCGCATCTTCATGAAAATAATAAACCTCCCATTCCACTCCATCGGGATCCATGACCCAGAATTTGTCCTGCTTTGCAAAACAGCAATTGACCCCCATTTCCTCCCGGGTTTCAAGGCCTGATTCTTTCATTCTGTCCAGGGCCGCATGCATGACCTCCGGCGTTTCGACCTGGAAACCGAGGTGCCCGAAATGGGATTGTACCCGGTCTTTATGTTCCACGAAAGAAATGATCAAGGAAGGCTGCTCCAGCACGTATTTGGCGTAATGAGTCTTGACCTTGACCGGCGACTGCCCAAAGAACGAGTTATAAAATGCGATGGTTTGGTCCAGGTCGCTGACGTAGAGGCTGACGTGCATGCGGGGAAATAGGGAAGGTGACATGGGATGAAGTTAAACAAGATTATGAAGTGCCTGCAGAAAATTGAAGAAAGACGGCGTTTCAGAAAGAAACGCGTAGCGGTGGGTTCAAAACACCCCTTCTTCTTCCAGCAGGATCAATCCACGCTTATATTTCATGATCGCCTCCATCACTTGCCGGGAAACATTGGTCCGGTACAGGTACACGGTTTTTAAATTCGGGATTTTCATCAGGTCGAAGGCCGATTGATCGTCGGTTTTGGTATAAGAAAGATTGAGGATCTCCAGTTTTTTCAGGTGCTGGAGGTGGACCAGGCCGGAACCGTCCAGGCCCGTTTTAAGCAGGTACAATTCACGGAGATTTTCCATCTTCCCGAGATAATAGAGTCCGTCATCGTCAATGCCGCTGGATACCAGGGACAGTTTGCTGAAGTAAGGGAAATAAGGTTTTAATGACTGAATCTGGTCATTGGTAAAAGGAGCGGGAGGAAATTTCATGGACAGGGAATATTCATTGGCCTCTCCCAGGCTATCCGGTTCAATGATTACCTGAAGTTTTTCAGCAAGGGATTCCAGTTCCGCGCGGATGATTTTTTGATTCAGGCTGGCCGCTTCCGCTTTGTGCTGATAACGCGCCAATACCGGCCTCATGTTTTCTATCGCGAGGGCAATGGAATCCGTCTTCGAAGCTTCGGTCAACCGCAGACTATCCGATGCCCCGGTCTGAACCCAGTACCGGAGCAGGCGGATCTCATCCTGGGAGAGGGGGCTTTTGCCTTCCGGGGGCATATGGTCGGGATGGTCCGCCGGCAGGTAGATCCTTTTTAGGGATTCACTTTTTTCGGGGTCTCCGGCCGTGACCGAGGGCTGGCCGCTTTCGCCGGGTGAAAACAGGGAGGCATAACTATCCATGGCCAGGCCCCCTTTTGCCCGCTGGCTGTTGTGGCAACTGATACATTTAGCTTCAAGGACCGGAGCGATCAGGTCGGTGTAAACCAGCATTTCGGAAGCATCCTTTGGGCCGGAACTTTCCGGTTTTTGAAAAAGCAGGGGGGTGTATTCGCTGAGGAAATCACGGCCGTGGGTGAGGGAGCCCCCCAGGTGCCCCGTATACACAATGGCTACATTGCTGACAAACAAACCGCTGAGGTACAGGGAAAAAAGCCCGGAGTTTTTCGGAAGAAAAAAGTAGATGCCCGCAGTGAGAAAGGCAGCTGCCCCCGAGATCGCTGCCCCCCAAAAATGCGAGGTCATCAGCCTGCCTGAATATTCTCCGGAAGCAAAGAGAAAATAGCCGCTTGCGATCGCGGCGACAAAAGACAACAAGGACAAAATCAAGATGACGCGGATAAACGTTTCACTCCTTTCCACCACCTTAAAGCGGCAGAACAATTCAAAAACCAGGGCCAGCATGATCAGCACAATTGGAAAATGCAAAACCAGGGGGTGGGCCCTGCCCAGCAATAGAGCAATTACAGGTATTTCAGCCGGCGGCGCAAGCCCGGGCAAAAACAGGAATCCCAGGCCGATCAGGCCCAATAAAACCGCCAGGAGCGGCCGCGGTATCCCGGGTTTCGCATGCATCATCGGATCCTTTCAATGGATTTTTCTGCCGCCCGTCAGGCAATTCCTGCAAGGGTGCCGGTACTGTCTCCGAATCTTTCTTCTTCAATATCCATGGCTTGGAGCATGGTCAGATAAAGATTGGCCAGAGGGGTTTCCTTGGCATAATTCAGGTTTTGGCCGGTTTTGATTTTCCTTCCCCCTTGTCCACCCAGCAAAATAGGCAGGTTGCGCGGAGAATGCCGGTTGCCGTCACGAAGATCCGAGGCGAAGACAATCATGGAGTTTTCCAGGACATTGCTGTCTCCTTCTTTCAGGCTTTTCAGTTTCTCGAGGAGGTAGGCATATTGTTCCACATGCCAGGCGGTGATGCGGGTATATTCTTCGAGGAAACTGGCCTTGTCCATATGGTGGGAAATGGAATGGTGATTTCCTTTCACCCCTTCCAGGAAGGAGAAGTTGCGGTTGCTGACGGAATTGCCAAACATAAATGTGGAGACCCGACTGGCATCGCTCCAGAAAGCCAGGGCCATGATGTCCAGCATGAGGCGGGTCTTCTCCGTGATGTCCACGCCGCCGTAAACTTCCACATACTCATCGATCCGGGTATTGACGCGAACCAGTTCTTTCCGGATATCCGGGGTGATATTGGCTTTGAATTTTTCCAGGTTGGTTCCGTTGGAGATCCGTTTTTCCACGCTGCGGATGGATTCCAGGTATTCGGTGAGTTTGTCCTGGTCGGCCCGTCCAAGGTTTTTCCGGAGGCTGGTGGCATCCTCCATGACCGCATCCAGGATGCTTTGTTTCCAGGGATCCTCCTTTATTTTTTTACCGGGTACGAAGGTCCGGAACAGACGGTCAAAAGCAAGGCGGGGATCGATTTCCTTAGACATGGGTTGTGCCGGTGTGGCCCATGAGATGCTGGATCCGTAAAGGCGGGTAAATCCCACATTGATGTCCACCCCGGTGGTGATCCGGTCCAAACCATATTCCAGGGAGGGGAAAAGGGTTTCATGTCCGATTTTGGAGGCGATGAGCTGGTCGACGGAAACGCCCCCGCTGCTGATGTTGTCCCCCACCGTTTGTTTGATCGGCATGCAGGTCAGCAGGCTGGCCGATTTGGCATAGTGGCCATCCGCCCCTTTGAAGATGGAATTTTTATTCATCAGTTCCCCCAGGACCAGGATGTCCTTTTTCAAATTTGCAAGGGGCTGGAGTTGCTGGGTCAGCGCAAAATCGCGGCCGGTCGCCGAAGGCGTCCAGCGGTCAGGATGCACTCCATTGGGCATAAAGAGGAAGGCGGAGCGGATAGGAGCCTTCACCACGCCGGAAGGTTTCCATGCGGGCAGGGCCATCGCTTCAAGATAGGGAAGAGCTATGCTGGCCCCGAGGCCCTTGAGCATCCTTCTGCGTGTGATATGCCATTTCTTATTCATCGGTTCAGATCTTTTTTTCGAAGTCATTTAATTTCATCCGGAACGGGTAACTTTTCACCAGTTCGACGATAAAAGGTTCGGGGTTGAAATCAGTGGCCAGAAGGGTGGACTCTAGAACCTGAAGGGCGGGCTCATCCGTAAAGAGGATAGACCTGCCGAGGGCAAAAGATAACATTTTTGTGGAAAGGTTACGGGCAAACTTGGCTTTTTCGGTCAACAGCAGGGATTTAAGTTCCCCCGGCCCTTTAAAGGGTCTTCCATCCGAGAGGACTCCCGAAGCATCGACCGGGACCATACCATAACTATCCCTCCATCGGCCGATCGGGTCAAAATTTTCGAGCCCGAGGCCAAGGGGGTCCATTTTCACATGGCAGGAGTTGCAATTGGGGTCTGCCCGGTGCCTTTCGAGGATCTTCCGCAGCCCCAGTTTGTCGTGAATGGCCTTGTCTTCGGTCAGTTCGGCCACGACCTCAGGGGGAGGGGGAGGGGAAATGCCCATGATCTGTTCCATCACCCATTTGCCCCGGTTTACGGGGCTGGTCCGGGTGGCAAAAGAGGTCGTCGTCAGCACGCTGCCCATGCCCAGCACCCCGCCGCGAGTGGAATCAGGCAAAGTCGTTTTAACCAATTGGTCCCCGGTGATGCCCGGTATACCGTAATATTCCGCCAGGTCTTTATTGAGAAAAGTATAGTTGCTTTGGATGAGGTCGAGGAAGTTTTTGCTTTGGGTGAGGACGTGATAAAAGTACTCCACGCTTTCATCGTACATCGCCTTGCGGATGCGCATGTTAAAATCGGGAAACAATTCCGGATCGGCTATGGGCTGGGGATCGATCAGTTTGGTAATGCCCAGCCATTGACTTGAAAAATTCTCCGCAAAACGGCGGGATTTGGGATCAGCGAGCATGCGCTTGACTTGGGCTTCCAGGACGAGGGTATCATCCAGCCTGCCTGCCCGGGCCAGTTCAAAAAGCTCCTGGTCCGGCAGGGCCGACCAAAGGAAATAAGACATGCGGGTGGCCACCTCAAATTGGGTGAGCGGATAGGAGCCCATTTTCTCCGGTTCTTCTTCGGTCCGGTATAAAAAATTGGGGGAAACCAGGACCGCCTTATAGACCTGGGCAATGCTTTCGTTGAAACGCTGCGGGTTTTTTACGGAATCTTTCCGATGGTAAACCGAGCTGAACAAATCGATCAGCCTCGTTTTTTCTTCGTCTTTCAAAAAGCGCCGGTAGGCCCTGGTGGCAAATGGATAAATCACCTTTTCGGCCGCGTTTTCCGGGGCATTGAACTGACGGTAGCTATCGGTAAACAGGGACAGGAACCAGTTTCCCAACCGTTGAAATACGTTCTGCCGGAACTCGACCGGGACCAGATCGCCCCAGATTTTGGGGTCCTTATAGGCCTGTTCCACGATGTGGTCGGCCGCATCGTAATACCGCTCGAGTTTCAGGGGGGTGAAAAACAAGGCCCTGCCCTGGTTGTCAAAGCCGCCCCCGCCGGAACCATCGGAAGGAAAATAATTCCTGGCATCAAAATCCACCTGCATCAGGTCCAGGATGGTGTAACGGTATTCGGAATGGCTGAGCCTGCGGATCACCACATGACCGGCGGACCGTTGGCGAAGCGAAGTCTGCAAGATGCTGTTAATCCCATCCACCAGTCCGTGGTAGTCCGCTTCGGAAAGTTTGGGCTCGCTTTTGGGGGGCATGGCCCCCGTTTTGATCTGGTCGAGGACCTTAAGCCAGAATTGCCCGTCTTTGATCACCCGGTCCTGCTCCTTGTAGTTATCGATATTTACCCCGCCCTTGGGGGCATTGGTATTGTGACAACTGATGCATCTTTTTTGAAGAAGAGGACGCACATCGGTCTCATAACGCACAGAGTCTTCGGCAGTCAAGCTGCCGGCAAAACACAATAGACATAATAATATCACGCCTGGCCTAAGATCCATGTGCAAAAGTTAAAAACCGGTTTGGGTAAAATTAGGGGATTTTATCTGGAAATGAAATAGCCGGTGGCCTCAATGGGTACAAATGATCCGCCAAGCGGCGCAACCTGGTTTTGGCTTCGATTCATGTCCCCTTTTGTCAGGCCAATTCCTTTCGTTTTCCGTTCTTCAGGCAGTGGTAGATATACTCCGTGGGAAAGTGCTTTAAACGGATGATTTCACATTGGTCAAAAACGGGTACAAATTTTTTAAAATTGAATTTGGTATAAAGAACCTGGCTGAAGTAGGAACCCTTGCGCATCAATTCATAGGAATCTGCAAGTATTTTTTCTGACTGATGTTTGGACAGGAATGTAAAGGGGATGGATGAAATGACGCTGTCCACCTCCTGTTTTACGTGATTCTTCACGTTTTCGGCACTGTCCTGGATAATGGTCAGGCGGTCATCGGGTATGGCCTTGCGCACAAAGTCGCAGAAATCCGGATTCACTTCAAAAGCATACACCCTTGAGGTTTTTGAAATGTGTTTCAGGATGTTTTGGGTGATGTTGCCGTGCCCCATACCATATTCCACCACGAGGGTGTTTTCTTCCGGGGAGAGGTGTTTGCAAATTTCTTTTTCCACCTTCTCGCTGGTTTCCATAAAGGCTCCGGTGGTAAAGAGATTTTTGGTGAAAGCGAGGGTGGTTTTGAGTTTTTGTTTCATTTTTTTGGGAGGTCCGGTATATACTTATATTCCCTGGACAAAATAGGAATTTTAAGGGAAAGGGTTAAAGGTTAAGGGCGAAGGGAGCGAAACGGACAAAGTAGACAGGAGACAGGAGGAAGGGACCATAAATTGCAGTCCCCAAAGCGAATCACCAGGAGGGAGACGGAAGGAATTAACTGACCAACTGGCAACTGATTAACTAATTAACGCTCATTCCTGCCTGGGCTTTTCAGTAATAAAAAAAGCGTCTGCCCGGTCAAGAATCCTTTCATCCCTCATCCCCGAGCGATTGTACAGGATGACGCTGCCCACTCCCAGCCGGGGATAAATCCTGAGTTCGCAATAATATCCGCCTCCACCGCCGGCATGGGCAAGGTATTCGTGCCCTTTCAGTTTTCCGGTGAACCAGGAAAGGGACATGCCGGTAGTTTTATTCCTGACGACTTTTTCCGAGAACAGGATTTCTTTGTAATCATTATTTAACAGCACCGAATGGGGGTCCAGGAGGTTTTGGGCGTACCGGATCAGGCCGCTGGCAGAGCCAAACAGCCCTCCATAGGCCGTACCGTTGTTGTAAAAGGGTTTGAAGGGGACCCACTTTCCTTCTTTCCTTCCCATATATTTTGACCTGTCAATGAGGAAGCCGAAAATCGCATTCGTGAAGGTCCACCATTTGTGATAGCCCACCGCATGGCTTGAGGGATCCAGTTCAAAGCTCAGGCCGGGACCGCAGCGTGCCAGGATATTTTGATTTACGTATTCTTCAAAAGGCTGACCCGAAACCGCCTCGACCAATTGGCCGAGAAGGACATAACCCAGGTTGCTGTATTTGAATTTTGTACCCGGCTCAAAATCCGTTTTGGGATGGGCTTTAAACACTTCGGCAAAAAAGGGGTCCCGCCTGAAAGAAGGGTGCTCTTCGGCCAGGTGAATCCATTTGAGGGGGAGGGGATTGGGGATCCCGGCAGTATGACTCAGCAATTGTTCGATGGTGATGTCCTCCGGGTAAGGAAACACGGGCAGGTAGGTGGAAACCGGCTTGTCCAATCCGATCTTTCCCGACTGGGCCAGTTGAAGGACGGCCAGGGCTGTAAAGGTTTTGGTAATGGAAAACAGGTGGTAGGTGGTGGAAGCGTCCACGGCTTTCCGGGATATCAGGTCCCTCCATCCGTAATGCGATTCAAAAATCACCCTTCCGGTGTCAAAAAAGGCATATTGGATGGAAGGGGTCCGGCCCTGGTCCACCTGGTCTTTTAGAAATAGGTCTATATTTTTCATGCGGTATGATTTATTGGCGGGCCGGATGACGATCAGCAAGCCCAGTGTGAGGAGAGAAATCAGGATCAGGATGCGTTTCATTTTGCGGAGGAAGGATACCATAAAAGCCTGAATAAATATTCCGGGTACAAAGGAAAGGGCCCCCCGGCTCCCGGACCTTATCAATTGATAAGAAGCGGCTTATCAAATGATAAGAATTACAGATCCCTATTTCCTGGCCAAATCATTCCGCAACCTGCTGAAGGAAACAGGGGTAATCCCCAGGAAGGAGGCGATGATGGTGTGGGGGATGAGGTTTTCCAGTGATGAATATTTGGTCCGGAACCAGATCAGGCGGTCTTTGGCATTGAAGGCACGGAAGAGGATTTCAAAATTGAGGCTGCGGATGAATTCTTTTTCAATCACGGCCCTTCCAAACATCCGGATCTGCTGGTTTTGATCGCTGATTTCCCTGAAAAGGCCGGCCGGGATTTTCAGGTAGACACTGTCCATCAATGCCTGCAGGGTGAATATGCTCTGGCCGTTGGTGGTCCGCGCAAAATGAGGGGTGATCACGGTTTCGCCCTGATAGATCCCGGTGGTCAGGGCCTGCATATCCTCGTCCAGGTTGTACCGGTGCGAAACGCCTTCCAACTGAAAGTACTCGAAGGCCTCAAACCTATTTTCCTGGAAGACGATTTCATTCTTTTTTACTTTCTCCATGCTCCCGCTTGCGAACATCAAATCCGCCGCGGTTTTGTCCACCGGTGCATAAGTATTGAGAATCCTGAGGAGGACCTGTTTGTAATCTTTTTCCAAAGAAATGTTTTTTTAGACCCTGTTATTTGCGGAGTGCAAATGAACCCTTGAAATAAGTCCTAAATTTACTTTTGTTTATGCCTAAACCCAAACCCAACCCCGTCCAGCCATCGGAGATCCCGGCATTGGCCCGGGACCTCGTAAAGAAGGCCCGCTTCCCCACGCTCGCCACCCTGGATGGAGATCAGCCGCGGGTCAGGCCCGTATCCCCGGTCCGCACCGAAGGATTCGTGGTTTATATAGCCAATCTCAGGTCCTACGGAAAGACGGCGGAGATCGCCTCCAATCCAAAGGTGGAATTGTGTTATATGGACGAGGACCACAACCAGGTCCGGATCACCGGCCGGGCCGAAATGGTCCGGGACCGCGCCCTGCTGGAAGAGATCTGGTCAGCCAACCGGTTGCTGCAGCATTATCTCGGATCCATCGACAATCCGGAACTCATCGTATATAAGATACTGCCAGAGCGGGTCAGGTATATGGTGGAATGGGCGCTGGAATATTATGAGGTGCCCATTAATGGTTAGGACGAGGAGGTAATGGGAAGCAGGGGGTCGGAGCTAAGCTCCTCCCCAACAAAGGGTTCCCACAACGACACAACGCATGAGCAAGTTTGTTTTTGCGTCCTTTGTGCCCGTCGTGGGAAACTGAGGACAAAACTTGACCTGGCCAGGTATAGATGTTAGGACAAAGCTTAGCTTTGGCCGTGTAGTAAATATGGGGGTTTGGCCAGGTATATTTACATAAGTATTGAATAGGAAACAGGGGGTCGGAGCTAAGCTCCTCCCCAACGCTCCATCGCAACAAAGGGTTCCCACAACGACACAACGACACTATGCAGCGGGCTACGAAAATAATACCACAATAACAAAGTATGTTTTTGTGTCCTTGGTGGCCGTCGTGGGAACTAAGGACAAAGTTTGACTTTGGCCATGAATATGAACATGGGGAGTGAATGGGAAACAGGGGGTCGGAGCTAAGCTCCTCCCCAACAAAGGGTTCCCACAACGACACAACGACACTATGAGGGCTATGAAAATAGTAACACAATATCAAAGTATGTTTTTGTGTGCTTGGTGGCCGTCGTGGGAAACATAGCCAAACTTATCCCCAACAGAGGGCCAGCTTTGAACATTTGGCCTTGGTGGGAAACTTGCAGTCGCCCCTTCTCTTATCTTTACTCCATGCGATTGCTCCTGGTTTTCATAGGTTTCGCCGCCCTGGTCCTCCTGGCTTTTGCCTTGTGGGGGGACAGCCTGATGCTGGCTTTTAGCCAGGAAGGCACCCTGCAATGGCTGGACCGTTTTGGGCCCTGGGCCTGGCTGGGTGCCATTATGCTGCTGATGGCCGATCTGGTCCTGCCGCTGCCCGCCACCATCATATTATCTGCCCTGGGGTTTTTATACGGGCCCTGGCTGGGCATGCTGATTGGAACTGCGGGTTCTTTTTTAGCCGGTTCGCTGGGATACTGGCTTTGCCGGATGATGGGCCAAAAGACCGCCCTGGTCCTCCTGGGCAGGAAGGATTTTGAACGGGGCCAGAAGATCTCGTCTAAGTTGGGCAGCTGGATCGTGGTCTTGTCCCGCTGGTTGCCCGTTTTCCCGGAAGTAGTCAGTGGTATGGCCGGCCTGACCCGGATGAATGCCCCTTTATTCCATCTGGCCTTGCTGACCGGGACCCTCCCGATGGCCGCGGTCTATGCCTGGGTGGGGGCTTCGGGGTATGAACATCCGTATTGGGCTGTGGGTTTGAGCATGGGTTTGCCTCCCTTGATCTGGTGGGGGGTGGGTGGAATCATTAATAGGGAATTAAAGAATGAAAGGAATTAAAAATGAAGAAGCTTACCCATTTCATGGGAAAGCAAGATGGGCCGACTGTTTGGCGAAAGGAGAGTTTTAGATAAAATCATCATGAGAAGGTAAACGTTTGCCTTATTTTTAAATCGAAAATAATATCGAGCCCGCTTACCATCAAAACAATACCCTTTTATCTTAAGTCATATGCAAACCATTCTAAGTAAAAAGTGGCTCTCATTGACCATTTATTGCGGGCTCTCCGCATTCCTTTCGTATTTTCTTGCGGCCTTTGCCCCTTTCCATGAAAAAATATCTGTTGTGCTTGCCTTTGCTTTTGGCCCTTTGTTCATGTTGGCCTCAGTGGGACTTTACTTTATATTGCGGCAATGGAGGGATTCCATCAACTTGCGTATTGCGGTGCTTTTCAATATTGTAGCCACCGCCATGCTTACGATGATGCTTACCGTCCAGCTTACCATCCAGGCCTATCACCAGCAGTTTAAAGCGGCTGACCGGGGCAGTGTTTCAGAAGAACAACTGAAATGGATATATCAAGAAGTAAACTCAGTTCAGTTGGGAATGGATTTGGCCTGGGATATATTTATTTCAATCGGGACTTTCTTTTTCGCTTTAGTAATGTATAAACACCCTAAAATTCATAAAATACTAAGTGTCCTGGGAATGGTTTTTGCCATTCTTTTGCTTGGCTTCAACCTGGCTTATTTCCCGGAGCCCCCAGGCGAAGCCGGATCCGTTGATTTTGGACCTTTTGTAGCCATTTGGTATATGGCATTGATGGTTTGGATGCTGATTAATAAAAAAACCGTTAATGCTGAAGAATACACCTAAGTCATAATTGGGCTGTGGGCAGGACTAAGAAAATTAATAATTAATAATTAATAATGAAGTGTTTAAGCCGTGAATTCAAAGCATTTGGGTAAAGCGGGGGATCAGTATAGCATTGGAAAGATCATAATATTATGGGCTTTATCGGCATTGCCCATGGGCATTCTGGCATTTGTCATTACACCAGGCGTGGTTTCGGTTACAAATTGGCCCAGGTTAATCGTCTACTGGGTGGCTGTACTCCTTGGACTGGTTTGGCAATTCATCCTCTCCTTATTAATTCTTAAGCAGGAAGGGCATGCATTGAACTGGCAGACGGTTGCAAAAAGAACGCAGTATCGAAAACCAGTGAATCCCAAAACCGGCAAGTCAAGCTATTGGCTCTTTTTATGGGCAATCCCTTTTATCTTATTAAGTGCGGTTCTGCAATCTGGTATTTCTGGCCTTCCAAACGTGGATGGCTTAATGGCTCCATTGATCCAGGATTTGCCAAAATATGATTTATCCAGTTTAGCTGCGGCCGAATACCGGGGCGCCTGGTGGATCCTGGGGCTCTATCTGATCACCGCGATATTCAACTACTTATTGGGTGAAGAATTTTTTTACAGAGGCATCCTATTGCCTAAAATGAAAGGAGTTTTTGGCAACTGGGACTGGTTTTTTAACGGGGTGTTATTTGGGTTCTATCACCTTCATAAGCCGCAGATCATATTGTCCACCGCGCTTTATTTCGGGTTTGAATTTGCTTTACCGTCAAAACTTTTTCAATCATCCTGGATGGCGGTGATTATTCATGGACTGGAAGGCGTGCTGGGCATTGTAGTGATATTGGGAATAATTCTAGGGTATACGTAGTTGAATTAAGAATTAAGGTTAAAAAGGAAAATGACGAAAGTGAAGCAGACGGTATCCGTTCAGGGAGTGAAGGAGGTAAACAAAAACAGACGGTTGTATCTGACGAACAAAATTTAAAAGACCATTGAGTATTGCTGCTGCCAATATGAGGTTTAAGGGATTCTCTATTTTAACTTTGGTGATATTGAGTATATTGTCATTTTTTTATTATGAGCGTGTTTCGTTCAATAAATACCTTGAAAATCAGATCGTTCAATACAATATGAATATTCCAATCAATGAAAAGGCACCGGTTAGATCCCAAAATCAAATTGAAATCGAAGCTTCCTTGGATGTGGTTTGGGAAACGCTGACCGACATCCCTAAATGGCCGGAATGGAAAAAGGATATTAAAAAAGCAGTGGTTCACGGGGAGATAAAACAGGGAACGGAATTTGACTGGAAAGCCGGCGGCCTTTCCTTCCAATCCAGGATCCATACCTCCAATCCAAAATCAGGCTTTGGCTGGACCGGGACCACCTTCGGGGCAAGCGCGATTCACAATTGGTTTTTTGAATTAAAAGGAAATACCACGGTGGTCAGAGTGGAAGAGAGCCTCCAGGGAGTATTCCCCAAATTATTTAAAGGTTATTTTCAGAAAAATCTGGACTCCGGTATCATTAAAGATCTGCAGGAACTCAAGGGGGCGGCTGAGAAAAAGGTGCAGCGATGACCCTCCTTTAGGCACTCACCGGTTAATACTAATTTTAAATAACCAGAGGCAAATGATCAAGAGATACTCCGTTTTGATATGTGTGATCCTTTCCTTGATTTTGATGCTGGCGGCCACCTGGGTTTATCCAGGCGGCTCTTTGCTCGACAAGAACTCCACGGGGTTTGACTGGACCAAGAATTTTATCAGCAACCTGTTTTCGGTCAAAGCAATGAATGGCGTGGACAATCCGTCCAGATTTTGGGCAATCCCGGGTATGGCATTTCATGCTTTGGGTTATGGATTGTTTTTTATCAATATGGCTTCAAAAATTTCAGCAAATCATGCCGCGAGGGTCTTAAAAATGATCGGTTATACGAATATATTTTTAAACATACTCATCACCACCCGACTGCACGACCTCATGATCATCATCACCAGCACCTCGTTCCTGATGGGCTTGTTTTACATCACGGTTTACCTGCTGAGGACAAGACTTCATTTCATTAAGGTCTGCTGCCTCCTTGGTCTTTTGACTTTTTATTATACTTTATACTTATACGGTGCGGGCGATTGGGCTTTATTGGCGATCATGCAGAAAGTTTCTCTGTTCGGTTCCATGGGCCTGGTTTTGGGACTGGAGTATTTTACGGAAAAGAATGATTTTAGACCAAGGGCAAATTAGTTGGACACAGGAATGCAATTTTTAGCACCTTAACTAAATAGGACAACCATGGATAAAACGAATGAGGAAGGCGTAGCAATTACCAAAAACGCAAGCCCCTTCGCCCAGACCTATTTCCACGGAACCAGATCCGACTTAAAAACGGGGGAGTTTATTGAAGTGGGTTTCAACTCGAACTATGGACAAAGGAAAAATGCTAAATACATTTTTCTAACCGCGACCCTGGACGCCGCCATTTGGGGCGCTGAACTGGCCTCCGGGGAGGGACGGGAAAGGATATATCTGGTCGAACCCACCGGACCCATCGAAGACGATCCGGATTTGACCGATAAAAAATTTCCCGGCAACCCTACCCAATCCTACCGGTCAACCCACCCTTTTAAAATTGTCGGGGAAGTAGTTCATTGGCAAAATCATGCGCCCGAACAGGTCAAAGCCATGAAAGAAGGCCTGGAAAAGCTTAAAGCACAAGGCATCGATTCATTAAACGACCAGTAGTCCTTAGCCAAAGGAAGCCATTCGTTCCAAAGGAAGAGAAATGAAACTGATCACCCACCATATTGACAATATAAAGATTGCTGAACTGACTTCGGAGGAGATCCTCATAAACAAAACGGAAGACGGTTTGGACTTATTGGGTAACCTGTATTTTCAGGGGTTTGACCGGATATTAATAAAAGAAAGGGACATCAACCCTGCATTTTTTGACCTAAAAAACGGAATGGCCGGTGAACTCCTTCAAAAGTTTTCAAATTACCGGGTCCGCCTGGCCGTAGTCGGTGACTTCTCAAAATATAAAAGTAAAAGGTTGAAGGAATTCATTTTTGAGAGCAACAAACTCGGGCATATCCACTTTGTCAATTCACAATCCGATGCAATAAAAGCGCTTTCATCCAATTGAATTCATGGACAAAAAGCCCGCATCAAGGTACCGGTACATTGGATTTGGGGTCAAAAGGTCAAAACAATACCCTTTAAGAAACTATCCTTCGTGCCTGGGGCGCCGGAGAGTTCGTATTGAATGGATAAACCATAGGAAGTGATCATTCAGGAGTGATCATTAAACAAAAACAATTTTCTGTTGTTCTACCCCCGTATGAAAACCACGGTCCTAATCCTCTTTTCTATGCTCAGCCTGGCCAGGCCCCTGGTCGCCCAAAACACCGGCGGCATCACAGGCAGGGTGGTGGATAAAAACAGTCAGCAGGCCCTGGAGGCGGTCAACATCCAGGTGGAGGGCACCAGCCGCGGCACGTCCACAGATTCGGCGGGTTATTTCCAGATCACCAATATCCCGGTGGGGACCTATTCGGTCTTGTTCAGCAGCCTGGGGTATAAAACCTATACCCTGTATAATATCGTGATCACCAGCGGGAATGAGAGCAACTATACCATAGAACTGGAGGAAGAGATCAGCACCCTGTCCGAGATTGTGGTCCGCGGCACCACACGCACCGTCAAAGCGGCAACCATCGAAACCCCTCTCTCCGTCCAAAAAGTCACCACGGAAGAGATCCGCAGCAATCCCGGGGGCAATTTTGACATCTCCAAAGTCATCCAAACCCTGCCCGGGGTGGGGGGAGGCGCCGGGGGAGGCAGTTTCCGGAACGATATCATCATCCGGGGAGGGGCGCCTAATGAAAACGTGTTTTACCTGGATGGGATCGAGGTGCCGGTGATCAACCATTTCCAGACCCAGGGCAGCAGCGGGGGGCCCCAGGGGATCCTCAATGTGAGTTTCATCGAGGAGGTAAAACTGGCCTCCTCGGCCTTCGACGCGAAATACGACAATGCAGTAAGTTCAGTCTTTCAGTTTAAGCAGAAAAACGGCAACCCAAACCAGTTTCAGGGCAATACCCGCCTGAGCGCTACGGAATTTGCCGCCACCCTTGAAGGACCGGTATCCCGAGAAAAAAACTCCACCTTTCTGGTCTCCGCCCGAAGATCCTATCTTCAATTCCTCTTCCAGGCCATAGACCTGCCCATCCGCCCCAATTTCTGGGATTTTCAGGCCAAACTCAACCTGCCCCTGGATGCTAAAAACACCCTCACCTTTATCGGCCTTGGGGCCCTGGATGAATTCCGCTTTGCCGCCCCTAAGAACAGCACTCCGGAAAAACTCTATGTGATCAACTCCAACGCCAACATCAATCAGTGGAACTACACCGCCGGAGTTTCACTCAAACGCCTGCTCAATAATGGATACCTCAACTTGGCCCTCAGCCGCACGGCTTTTGACAACGACATCGTAAAGTTTGAAGACAACCAAAACCCGGAGCCCAGTACCCAGACCCTGGACCTCAATTCCAGGGAAACGGAAAACAAATTGCGCCTCGATATCAACAAAAACTTAGGGCAATGGAAACTGGCCTATGGCGCTTCGGTCCAATACGTCGAATATTCAAATAAAACCTCCGCCCTCCTTCGCAAGGAAATCAGGGACCCCGACAACAACATCCTTCAGCCCGGCGTGACGGCCAATTTTGATAGCCCCCTCGATCCTTTCGCCAGAATAGGCGCCTTTGTACAGGCGGGCAAACGGTTTGCCTCCAACCGCTTAGGCGTCAGCGCAGGACTGAGGACGGATATGAATACGTTTACTACCGGTGCCATGAACCCTTTCAATACCTTGTCTCCAAGGATCTCCCTGAGTTATTCCCTTGCCGATGCCTGGACTCTGAATGCTTCTGCGGGTAAATATTTTAAACTGGCCCCCTATACCATATTAGGCTTTGCCGACAACCAAAACCGGCTGGTCAACCGGGATGCGGACTACCTGGGAAGCACCCATTACGCAACCGGGCTGGAGTTTATCCCGGGCGAGGACTTGCGATTTACCCTGGAAGGATTTTATAAAAAATATTCCCGGGTGCCGGTCTCCGTCCGTTCCGGGATCTCCCTGTCCAACCTGGGCCGGGATTATTCAGTCCTGGGCAATGAGGCGGTCATCACCAACGGTAAAGGCAGGGCCTATGGCTTAGAGTTTTTTGCCCAGAAAAAACTCACGGAACGGTTCTTCGGCATCTTGTCCTATACCTGGTACCACAGCCAATACAGCGGAGCCGACGGTATTTTTTACCCCTCCAGTTGGGACAACCGCCACCTGCTTTCCCTCACCTGGGGGTATAAATTCAAAAGAAACTGGGAGTTGGGCCTGAAGTTCAGGTACCAGGGAGGGGCCCCATACACCCCTTTTGACGAAACGGCTTCGAGGCTGAATTATCTGTCCCAGGGCACCGGCGTACTGGATTATTCCATGCTCAACAGCCAGCGCCTGAACTCCTTCCACAGTTCCGACATCCGCATCGATAAAAAATGGAATTTCAGGCGCACGACCCTGGACCTCTTTATCGATGTGACCAACTGGTATGTGGCGCGGAATCCTGAAATTCCGGAATACACTTTCCGGAGAAACGAAGACAACACGGCTTTCCTGACTTCGGACGGCCAGGCCCTGAAACCCGACGGCAGCAATGCGATTCCTACGCGCGTGAAAAACGACGACCCGTTTTTTACGCCGACGATCGGGTTTATTGTGGAGTTTTGAGGGAATTAAAAAATTAAGAATTAAGGATTAAGGAATTAAGCGCGCGGACTTATTACCTCATAACAAGACCTGGAAGGTTTTCATATTGTATACCGAATAAACCTTCCAGGTCTAGTTTAGCAAGTCATATAAAGGATACAGGCCTAATTTAGACCGCGCTATGTCTTTATAAAGAAACGGATTAAGTCATTTTCAAATACAGTTTATCCAGTTTCCAATTCAACCGGGCTAAGACATAATTTGTCATACAAACCGTTTTATAGGAATAACTCAATCTGCTGTAAAAGCGGATTTGTACCGTTTCGCCTTTTAAAAAGGCATCGGAGGTAGTCAGGTTCAGGAAATGCGGGATATGGGTAGGGAATCCGGGCAAAAGATGCACCTGGTCCAGTCCCCCATGATTGATGAGCCCGTCCTTAAAAATCACCTGAGGGTAAAAATAAAATTCTCCTGAACGGACGATCAACAAGCCGATCTCATGAGAGATATTCATTTCCGAAACGCTGAGGCCGGCTTTATCCAAAATAGAAATCAATACCTGGTTGTATAAATTCCTGGCCACCGCGGTGATATTTAAATATCCGGTTTGAGGGATCGTATAGTCCGTGCCGGCGGAGAGCAGCATGGAATAAAAGCCCCAGGAAACAAAGGGTATGACCGGGGTGGAATCATGTTTGGCGTCAAAATTCAGGCTCATAAAACCCGAGGGTTCCAGGGTACTGCTGTTGCGGGTCAAATGTCCATCTGTATAGTCATCCAGGAACCATGGAGTGGCTTCACCGGATATGCCCAGGGCAAACGGCGGCTCAAACACCCTATAATCCAAAAGCCCTGCCGGCGCCGTCTCCAGGGAAGTATCTATATTGGTATTCCCGAGAATGTTCTTCTGCAGTTCCCTGAACCGGACAAACTCAGCGGGAGGATTCAGTTTTGATTTTAATAGGTTCTCAACACCAGGGATGCTTCGCTTCAGCTCCTTCATGAGCCTGGTTCTTGCTTCTTTTTTAGCCTTATGGATCTTATCCGAATCTCCTTTTGCCCTCAGGAAGTCCTGGTTAAAAGCCAAGAGGTTGCTTTCGATAATCTTTCCGTAGGTTTTTTGGTCTTTTTTTGCCAGGAGGGACTTTCCTTCCCATTCTTTTTTGGTTTGAACCAGGGATAATTGCCGGCCTTTAAGCGAGGGAATCCTTGGTTGCCTCTTGATCCTGTTTTTACCCATAAACAAGTGTTTGCGATTTAATTTATTCTAAGGAAATCAATGGATGCACATCCTGCCTTAATTCCTTTAATTCTTAATTCCTTAATTATTTCTAAGTTGTTTCCACTGCTCATAATGCTGGAAAAAAGCGGGGATCAGGTAATCCGCCACGTCGCAAGGCGCATTGAACATCCCGCAGATCCCGATCTTGTATTTCGGATCGATGGCGATCTCCGCCCGGTATTCGTTGGCATAACCGCCGTGATAATACCGGTAATGATCCCCCAGGTCCAGGATCCTCCAGCCCAGGCCGTAATAAGTTTCTTTGACTCCCGGCCAGAAATTGTAATGGCGGCGGTCCGTGCTGGTGAGGATATGGGGCGCGAAGACGCTGTCCAGGGCATTTTGAGACAAGACTTCCGGGTAATGGCCAAGGAGGAGGTGCAACCATACGGCCATATCGGAGGCGGAAGCGTTGATCCCTCCCGCGGACACCGCATTGTAATATTTGGGTGTGATCTTCACGGGATGATATCTTCCGGTATGATCTGCACGATGGGGAAGGGCCTTGTTGGGGCTGTTGATCATGTCCTCATAAGTAAAACTCATGTCTTTGAGTCGAAGGGGGCTGAATAGTTCCTGCTGCAGCAGCGAGGTAAAAGGCTTACCCCCCGAAGCTTTTTCCGCCACTTTTTCAATGAGGGCAAAGGACGCGTTCTGGTAGGCGTACTTCTGGGTCGGAAGGAGGTTGAGCCGGACATCCCTGAACAGCGGGATGATCTCGGTGATACTTTTGCCGGCTTCTATCAAATTGGTATAACTGTGGTAGGGCAATCCAAGGCTATGGGAAAGGATGCTGGAGATGGCTATTTTGGGCGTTTCTTCCTCCGGATTGACTTTAAAATCCGGGACGTATTGATTCACCGGGTCGTTCCAGTGCAGGAGTCCCTTATCGACCAGTTTGGCAGTGAGCACGGCGCCGAATCCTTTGGACACGCTCGCCAACCTGAACAGGGTGTGTTCATCCACCGGGTCCGCGGCATCCACGGAGCGAAGGCCATAACCCCTGACCAGGCTGATGGTGGTATCCTCAACGATGGCCAGGGCGGCGCCGGGACAATTGCAAATGCTAACTTGGTGTGAAAAATAATCCGAAAAATCGATCATAAAACTATCCAATGCCGTAGGTGGCCTGCTGTGCACATGCTCCACCGGGACCTCCGGACCGGTACAGCCGATGAAAGGGAAGACCGGGATAAACCAGAAAACAAAGAGGAAGGGCCTGATACGAATCACCGGGAGATCAATCAACAAAAACAAGGCCAATTTCAATATTCAAAGTCATCAAATTCATCTTCCAGTTTTTTGGATTGTTTGATCAGGTTTTGATCCTGTATATGGAGGGAGTCGTAAGCTGCGCAATTCATTTCGATGCCGATCCGGTCCGGTTTGTAAAAATCACGGGTAATGTCCCAGTTGGCCCGCGGGTCGGCTTCCAAACGTTTCAGGAATTCGGCGAAAATGGGTTTGGCCATCACCGATCCTTGTCCCTGGGCCAGGGTTTTGAACCGGATCCACGGAAGGTCGCCGCCCACCCAGGTACCGACGACCAGGCCCGGGGTCACTCCCATGTACCAGCCGTCTTTATAACTGTTGGTGGTCCCGGTTTTGCCCCCGTGTATGGATTTAACGGAGCCATCCCTCACCGGGCTTGCCCGACGGAGGAGGTCGACCATTACGTAATTGACATCGGAGGGCAGTGCCCTGGATTCTTCAATTTTGGCCTGGAAGATCACCCTTCCATTTTTATCTTCAATCCGGTCGATAAAATAGGGTTTTATGAATTTCCCGTCGTTGGCAAAAGCCGAATAAGCCCCGGTCATCTCCATGACCGTAAGATCGGATGAACCCAGGCAAATGGAGGGTTGTCTCGGCACCCGGTATTCGCCGTCAGGTCTTCTTTTGGAACTGTCGATCCCCATGGCATTGACCAGCCCGCATACAATTTCCGTATTGCCCAGTTCCTTCATGAGGAAGACGGAAACCGAATTTACCGAATAAGCCAGGCCCTGGTATAGACTTAGCGGGGTTTCGGTCCACCGGCCTTCGGAGTTTTTGGGTGACCAGGGAGAAATCAGCCTGAAATTGCCTTCACCCGGGGAAATGGTATAAGGACGGTCCACGACTTTAAGACAGGGGGAAATCGCCTTGAACCCTATGGCCGTGGCATAAATGAAAGGTTTGAAGGTGGATCCGACCTGGCGGTCCGCCGTGATGTGGTCAAATTTGAAATACCGGTGATCGATCCCTCCGACCCAGGTCCGGATCTTGCCCGTTCCGGGCTCAATGGCCATGGTGCCCGTCTGAAGAAACATTTGCATGTACCGCAGGCTGTCCATGGGGGTCATGGAAGTATCTTTTTTATGAGATTCATTGTAATCAAACACCTTCATGCGGATCCGGGTATTGAATTCTTTATCGGCTTCGGCCAATACCAGTTTCCAGGCTTTGACCAGTTCCGGCCAAAGGGGATCATCCATGAGTTGCCGGTATTTGGACGCCCGTTCATTGCTCAATATGCCCTGGTGGATGTAATCGTTGATCTTCCCGGCTTTATTTTCTTCCTCAAGCATGCGCAGAATATCGTTGTCAGTAAGGACAAAATCAAACCGACGGTCTATGCTGTCGGCCAGGACGCCCAAGATTTTGTCCCGGATCCCCAGGAACCGGTCGCTTTCCCGGACCAGGCTGTTCAGTTTATACCTCCGGATTTCTTTTTGCCGGTCATCGGCTTCAAACACCCAGGGATCGCTGTTTTTCCATACCGTAAAAAGCTGTTTCTGAATCTTGGGCATATGGGCCCACACGGCCTGCTCAGCCAGTTCCTGCATCACCGGATCCAGGGTAGTATAAATTTTCAGTCCGTCCTTATAAATATCGTAGTTGCTTCCGTCCGGTTTTTTTAAATCCGAGTTGCGGAACATGTCCTGGAGGGATTTGCTGAGCTCCAGGATAAAATAGGGTGCATTTCCTTCCGAAACGTCCCGGCGCCGGAATGCCGAAGTTTCCAGCGGGATTTGTTTCAGGGAATCCCGCTGAGCCCGGCTGAGGTATCCTGAGGTATGCATCCGGTCCAGGACCAGGTTTCTGCGATACAGGGAATTTTGGGGGAATCGTTTGGGATTGTAACGGGCCGGGTTAACCAGCATGCCGACCAGGGTGGCCGCCTGTTCGATTTTCAGGGAATCCTGGCTGGTGTCGAAATAGGTTTCCGCGGCTGCTTTGATGCCAAAGGCATCATAAACAAACTCCACCTGGTTGAGGTACATGGCGATGATCTCTTCCTTGGTATAACTGCGTTCCAGTTTGATGGCCGTGATCCATTCCTTGAATTTGATCAGCACCAGGGCGAGTTTTTTTTCCATATTGCTCATGCCCCGGAAATCCCGGTTGGAATAAAGCAATTTGGCCAGCTGTTGGGTAATGGTGCTTCCTCCGCCGGAAGATTTATCGGCCAGGAGCATGGTGCGGCCGATGACCCGGGCAGTCGCTTCAAAGTCCACTCCGGCATGGCTGTAAAACCGGTTGTCTTCTGTGGAGAGCAGGGCCTGCACCAGGTAGGGAGAAAGGTCATCGTAATTGACTCCGACCCGGTTTTGTTTGAACAGCCTGCCCAGCTCGGTCTCATCATCGAAATAAACCACGGTGGCATAATTGTACTGGGGGTTTTCCAGTTCGTCAAAGGTGGGCAGGTTCTGGAAGGAAAGGAAAATGAAAAACAGGATGATAAACAGGACCCCTCCCATCATCAGCCCCCACAAGAGCCTGGCCAATTTGTACCGGCCCGGGGGGATGGCTTTGCCTGAAGGATTGGTGATGCGAAGGATTTTCTGCCAGAGTTTATTCATGTATGTTTAACTGAATGGTGGCCAAATTATTATGGGATACCGGTCTGCAAATTTCCGAAAATATAAAATACCGTTGGCTTTGTTTGGAAATTGTTATCAAATGGAGGAGAAAGGGAGAAAGGGATCAATGGTTCATATTTATCCCGGATTAGCACTATGGTATTAAAAATCTCCCTAAATTGGGCACCTAAAAATTAACTAAAATGAATAAAAAAATAAACCGTGAACGCCGTGATTTCGTAAAAAAGAGCGGGATTGCCGCCGCTTCCTTTTTTATCGTGCCCCGGTATGTCCTGGGAGGAAGGGGTTATACTGCCCCCAGTGACCGGCTCAACCTGGCCGCCATCGGCGCCGGCGGGAAAGGTCAGTCCGATATTGCTAATGCCTGGAACAACGGGGCCAACCAGGTGGTTGCCCTCTGCGATGTGGACACTGCCCGCTGCAAGGCCTCCATCGATAAATTTTCATCGGCCAAATTATTTAAGGACTTCCGCCGGATGTTTGATGAGATGAAAAACGATATCGATGCCGTGACCATCTCCACCCCGGACCATACCCATGCAATCGCCGCCATGGCTGCCATGCAAAACGGCAAGCATGTTTACGTTCAAAAACCGCTTACCCATAACCTGGCCGAAGCAAGGATGCTGACCGAGGCCGCGCGGAAATATAAAGTGGTTTCCCAGATGGGGAACCAGGGGGCTTCCAACCCGGGCCAACAACAGATGATCGAATGGTTCAGCAAGGGCTTGATCGGCCCCGTGGACCAGGTTTACGTCTGGACCAACCGCCCGGTATGGCCGCAGGGCATCCCCGTACCCAAGGACAAACCGGCCCTGCCGGCATCGATGAGCCGCGAAGACTGGGACCTTTTCATCGGTCCTGCCGAATATGTGGACTATCATCCCCTCTTTCATCCTTTCAAATGGAGAGGCTGGTGGAATTTCGGGACCGGAGCCTTGGGAGATATGGGTTGCCACCTCATCGATCCGCCCTTCCGGGTGCTTGGCCTGGGTTATCCGACCGAGGTGGAATGCAGTGTGGGCCAGGTATTTACCCAGGACTGGCAGCCGGAATACATCCCTGAAGGTTGTCCGCCTTCATCCCATGTCCAGCTTAAATTCCCCGCCACGGCTAAAAACAAAAAACCCATCACCCTCACCTGGTACGACGGGGGTATCCGCCCCTTCCACCCCGAATGGATCCCGGCCAGCGAAGACCTGGGAGATGCCGGCAGTACCAACGGCGTGATGATGATCGGCACCAAAGGGGTCATGACCTGCGGGACCTACGGCCTGATCCCAAAAATCTATTTCAAAAACGGAAAGAAGATCGAAATGCCGAAGGATTATATGACCTCCAATCCCAACGAAAAACTTCCCGAATACGGCCATCAGGTTTCCTGGACCCAGGCCTGCAAAGCCGGTTTCGGAAGCAAGGAACATCAGGCGCTGACTTCCTCCTTTGATTATTCCGGTCCGCTGACCGAGACCGTGATCATGGGCAACCTCGCGATACGAAGTTATTCACTGGGTACTCCAGGTCAGAATAACCGCCTGTCCTTCAACGGCCGCAGGAAACTGCTCTGGGATGGCAAAAACATGAAGGTGACGAATTATGACGAAGCCAATCAGTTTGTCAGCCGGCCGTACAGGCAGGGATGGAAGATGGCCTGAAAAGGTTAAGGGTGAACGGTGAACGGTTAAAGGAGAACAAGTACTTACTCAGTCACCACAAACCTTTATAATATTAGGCTCGCAACTAAATGGGTTGCGGGCCTTTTTTTTTGGAGAGTTTTGCAGTGGGTTCGCAATCAACCTTCGCTTCCACCTAAAATCCGATAGCATTTCCTCCATCTACACAGAGGACGGTTCCTGTGATATAAGCCGATTCATCGGAAGCGAAAAAAGCGGCGGCGGCACCGATATCCGCGGGTTTTCCCATTTTACCCATGGGGGTGCGGCCCAAGGCCTTGGCTTTGCGTGGCGGGTCGTCGTTCAGGGCTTTGGCAGTCATGGCAGTCTCAATAAAACCGGGCGCGATGCAATTGATCCGGATACCATGTGGGGATAATTCCGAGGCCATGGCCCGGGTCATGCCTTCGATGGCCGATTTCGAAGCCGAATAAGCGATCACCCTTGGCAGTCCGTATTGGGCGGCCATGGAACTGATATTGATAATGGACCCGCTTTTAAGGCGGATCATGTCTTTGACCACTTCCCTGGATATGGAAAACACGGAACAAAGGTTGACGGTGATTATTTTTTGAAAATCCTCATCGGTGACTTCTGTGAAGTCCTTTTTCATATTGATGCCCGCGTTGTTGACCAGGACATCTATCCGCCCGTATTCGGAAAGGATGTTTTGGATCAGGGCGGGAATGGTTTTTAAGTCCGCCAGGTCACAGGTTTTGTAATGACAGGACCCGCCCAGCTGGGCACAGGCGGCCTTCAACTTTTCTTCGTCCCGGGCTACCAGCAGGGTTTGCATCCCTTTTTCAATGAATTTTTCCGCTATGCCGAATCCGATTCCTGAACCGCCTCCGGTGATCAGGGCGACTTTTTTCTCTTGCTCCATATTTAGTATTAGCGCTTTTTAAAACAATGATAAAAGTAGAAAACCCTCAGCTTCGCTGGGATGATTTCCGCACCAGCAATTCATGATGCAACAAAATAGTCTTGGTCTTTTGAAGCAATTGGGAACCGCTGAGATGGCTGATGAGGTGGCTGGCTGCCAGTTCTCCCATCTCATAGCCCGGGTAGTCGATGGTGGTCAAATTGGGTTCCACCACGACCGAAACCGGGTCATTATTAAATCCCACCACGGCAATGTCCCGGGGGATTTGGATCCCTGCTTGTTTGAGCCGCAGCATGCAGCTTACCGCGCAGTTGTCGTTGGCGGCAAAGATCCCGTCCGGCCTCGTTGGAAGGGCCAGTACCTGATCCGCGGCCGCGTGGCCGAATTCCATGCTCAGATTCCCTTTCAGAACCAACTGCTCATCAAAAGGAATATGGGCGTCCCGCAGGGCCTCCTGGTATCCCCGCATCCGGTCGATGTAGACATTCCTCATGGTATTGGCAGTGATGTGCACGATGCGCCTGCAGCCCTGGCTGATCAGGTGGGCGGTGGCGTCGTATCCGGCTTTCCGGTTGTCCAGGACGATATTGGTAAAGGATTGCTGGTCCTCCGTCCGGTCAAAAAAGATCACTGGGATTTTTTTTTCCAGGAAGGCCTTGAAATGGTCCAGGTTGTTCGACTCATAGGCCAGGGACACCAGCAATCCGTCCACCCGGTTGTTAAACATGGTCCGGGCGCTGTTGATCTCCTTTTCGAAAGACTCCGCCGATTGGGAGATGATCAGGTTGTAGCCGGCTTTGTTGGCCACGGATTCCATGCCCGCGATCACGGTGGACATAAAATAGCTGTTGAGCCGGGGAATGATGACCCCGATGGTATTGGTCCTGCGGGTGCGGAGGTTTTTGGCGAAATAGTTGGTGCGGTAGCCCATTTTCTGGGCCAGTTCCAGGATCCGCTTTTTGGTCTTGGGGTTGACGACCGGGTCATTTTTCAGGGCCCGGCTGATGGTCGCTATGGATAGGTTCAGCCTTTCGGCCAGGTCGTAGATGGTCACTTCTTTTTCCCTTTCCATTGGCTAACCCGATTTCAAAAGCGCTACAAATCTAAAAAAAAACCAGAAAAAAAATGTAAACGATTACAATTTTTCAGGGCACCTGATTATATTCGTATCTGAAAAAATCGGTTTCACGACAAAAAAAAATGATATGATAAAAGATCCAATGTTATTTATGGTTCGGGTGCGCAAGCTGTTGATACCATTGCTGATGGTCCTCAACGCCCCTGTTTTCGCCCAGTCCATCACCGTTACCGGTACGGTTTCTGATGAAAATGGGGAAGGGGTTCCCGGAGCCACCATTTTGGTTAAAGGCACTTCCACCGGCACAGCTACCGATGTAAACGGTTACTATAGCTTGAATGCCGCACCGGATGCGATCCTGGTGGTTTCCTATGTGGGTTACCAGGTCAATGAAGTCGCGGTGAACGGACAGGCCAGCATCAATATACAGATCCAGCCTTCCGCCTCTTCCCTGGAAGAAATCGTGGTCACCGGCTACGGGACTCAGAAAAGGAGGGATGTCACCGGGTCTATCGTAAGCATCAAGGAGCAGACTCTCCGCGAAGTCCCCTCAGCAAACGTGATCGGGGCCCTCCAGGGCCAGATCCCCGGAGTGGACATTGCACGCAACGGGGTCAGGCCGGGCACTGCCGGGTCCATCCGGATCCGGGGCAACCGCAGCCTGGGCAGGACCGTCGGGGAGAACGAAGCTCAAAACAGTCCCCTGATCATTGTGGACGGCATTCCTTACGGAGGGAGTATCAACGACCTTAATCCCGATGACATCGCCGGTCTTGAAGTTTTGAAAGATGCCTCCGCCACGGCCATCTATGGTTCCAGGGGTTCCAACGGTGTGATCCTGATTACGACCAAAAGAGGAAAACCGGGAAAAGCGCAGATCAGCTATAATGGATATATCGGCCAGGTCAGTCAAACCGATCAATACCGGCTTCTGACCGGCCCCGAATTCAAAAAATTCAAGGAAGATGCCCGTTATAATGCGGGTGGGGGCATCGTGGAATTCAGCGTGGATGAATTGGCCGGGATTGCCAATGGGACCAGTACCGACTGGTATGACCTGGTTTATCAGGACGGTTCTGTCATGAATCATGAACTGAGCGTTGCCGGCGGATCGGAAACCACGCAGTATGGATTATCCGGTGGTTTTTATAAAGAAACCGGCAATCTCCCGGGCATTTCCTTCAACAGGGCTTCCATCCGTTCAACCATTGATGCGCGCATCGGGAACAGGATCAAGGTCGGCCTAAACACCCTGAACACCCTGAGCAACAATCACGGGGAAGGCATTAATCCCATGTTTAACATCATGCGGATCAGCCCGCTGTTGTCTCCATACCTCCCCGACGGAAGTCTCAACCTCTTTCCCCTTCTGGGTACGGTGGACGGGACGGCCACAGCCAATCCGCTGACCCTCAATAATAAAGATGCGATCAAGGACAGCAGGAGGAGAATCCGGACTTTCAACAGCCTTTATGGCGAGGTGGATCTGGTCAAAGGCCTCAAATACAGGGCCAACATCGGCCTGGATTACCGCCAGGATTACCGGGGCCAGTACCGTGGGACCAATACCATCATCAATCCATCCGGCCAGACCCAGGCCAATATCGACAACGGGGAGGCCTGGTCCTACGTCATCGAAAACCTGCTGACTTATGAAAAAACCTTTGCCGAAAGACACCGGCTTACCCTCACGGGTTTGTTCAGTGTCCAGGAAGACCAGGGGTTCAGCAGCGCCTTCCAGGCTACCAGCCTGCCCGCGGACTATGTGCAGGAATACAACTTCACCCTGGCCAACAGCGTCGTGGTAAACAACAACGGCAACGGTTATTCCAAAAGAGGTTTGGTATCTTATATGGGGAGATTAAATTATGTCCTGGATGACAAATATCTGCTGACCGCCACCCTCAGGAGGGACGGGTCTTCGGTGCTCTCTCCAGGCAACCAGTGGTTTACCTATCCGGCGGTTGCCTTGGGTTGGAATATCGCAAACGAAGCATTTCTCAAAAATTCCAAATTCATCACCGGCCTCAAACTCCGCTTGGGATGGGGGATCACCTCAAACCAGTCCGTTCAGCCTTATGGTACCCTGGGGGGCCTGTCCCGGAACAATTACAATTTCGGGGCGACCAACGTACTGGGATATTTTGTCAGCGCCCTGCCCAATAAAAACCTGAAATGGGAATCTACCACCAATCAAAACCTGGGACTTGATTTTGGTTTGTTCCGGGACAGGATTATGGGTTCCATCGATGTATATACCCAGAAAACCAAAGACATCCTGGTATCGAAAAGCCTGCCCATCAGCAACGGGGCCGGTTCCTTCCTGACCAATGCCGCCCAAACCAAAGGACACGGCGTGGAAGTTTCGCTCAGTTCCATCAATGTCCAGACTCCCGGAGGCTTCCGTTGGTCCACCGATTTGAACTTCTCCATCAACCGGGAGGAAATCGTGGCACTGGAAGAGCCGGGAAAACTGAGGGATATCGGCAACGGCTGGTTTGTGGGACAACCCTTGACCGTCATTTATGATTTCAAAAAACTGGGCGTATGGCAGACCTCGGAAGCGGAAGAGGCAAAAAAATTCAACTCCATCCCGGGCAGGATCAAACTGGAAGACGCCAACAAGGACGGCAAGATCGACGCAAACGATATGCAGGTGCTCGGTTCTTTCCAGCCGGACTGGATCGGGGGCCTGACCAACCGCATTTCCTATAAAAATTTCGAACTCTCTGCAGTGATGTTTGCGCGGATGGGGGGTCAGGTCGTAGCCACCTATTTCCAATCCAATGCCGGAGGTGCGGGAGGATATGCCTTCTTTGGACAGGGAAGGGTCAATCAGATGAAGGTCGATTATTGGACTCCGGACAATCCGACCAATGAATTTCCGCAGCCGGACGGCCTGACCAACAATGCCGATTATTATTCCACCCTGGGTTACCACGACGGGTCCTTCATCAAACTCCGCAGCGTCAACCTGGGATATAATTTTCCGGAGAAACTGCTGACGAAATACGGAATCGGTTCATTAAAAGTTTATGTGACGGCGCAGAATCCATTGATCCTCTATTCACCTTTTGTCCGCGACGGCTATGGCATCGATCCGGAAGGAACCGGTTACGGGGGTGCCCTGGCGCCCCAGGGCAGCGGGACCGCCGGTGCTCCCGGCAGGGCCATCACGGTCGGCATCAATACGCCGCCGACCCGGATGTTCAATGCCGGAATCAATCTTAAATTTTAATCCTTCGATTTTCAAAAATTATGAATATGACTTTCAAGAAAAAAATATTGGTCCTTCTTTCCGTTGGATGCCTGTTTTTCAACCAGGGCTGCGACCGGATCCTGGACGAGCAGGAAAGGTCTTCTCTTTCCCCCGAATATTTCAAAACGCCTGAGGGTATCCAGGCCGGGGTGGTCGCCGCCTATTCCCTGATGCGTTTTCTCTGGGGCACCGAAGGGTTTTCCTATTCCACCTCTGCCGGAACGGATGAAATGTTGCGGGGTGATGGATCTTCCAGCAACCTGTTTACCTATGGGATCCTGACTTCCGAGGGGACCGCCCAAGCCATCTGGGATATTTCTTATCAGGCCATCAATAATTGTAACGGGGTGATAGAGTTAGGTCCGGCAGCCAATATGCCGGCGGCTACCAAACAGGCGGTCATCGCGGAGGCCAAATTTCTGAGGGCCTGGTATTACTTCCTGCTGGTTCAGACCTTCGGCGAGGTGAGCCTGAACCTCAATTTTGTGACCGAACCTTCGACCTCGGCCAGCCGGCAGCCCATTGCCGATGTTTATGCGGCCATCATCAAAGACCTGAAAGAAGCCAGCGTGGAATTGCCCGACAAACCCTCCCCTTCACCGGGCCGTGCCGCGAAAGCCGTCGCCCTCCATGTCCTGGCAAAGGTTTACCTGACCAAGGGATGGTCCTCCGCTGCGACAGGCGATGATTTTGCCAATGCTCAGGCCACCGCCCAGCAACTGATTGCGGATAAGGCCAAATACGGCCTTGACCTCTGGCAGGATTTTTTCGATGCCAACAAGGAAGGGAATGAATACGGCAAGGAAACCATCTGGGTGATCGACCGGAATACCGATGCCACGGCCAGTGAATCGGGCTATGGACTGGGATTCGGAGCAAACAACCCCAAACAAAACGGGTCCCTCTTCTATTGGAGGCCCAATTACAGCGGGGTAGCCCTGAATGTCAACGCGGGTATTTCCGGTTTGCCCGTCAACAATAATGTGATGATGGACCGCGACGTGGTCAACGGCCGTCCCTTCCTCCGCTTCCGCCCTTCGGCTTATACCCAGAATGTCGCCTTCGGTGAAAGGGTCAACGACACCCGATACAATAAAACCTTCCAGACCGTGTGGATCTATAACCGGACCATCACGATCAACACCCTGCAAGGTCCATTGAGAAGAGGCATTGATACGGCCATCTGGATGATCGGCAGGGAAGTCACCGAAGAGGAAAGGCGTGCTTTCCGCGGGGTCCTTTTCACCCCGAGCCAGTATACCGGTTCAATGTACCCGGCCATGAAGAAATACGATGACATCACCCGCCTTACGCCCAACGATCCGTCGGACCGCCCCTTTATCATGTTCCGTTTTGCGGACACGTATATGGTGGCTGCCGAAGCCGCTTTTAAGGCCGGAAAACTGGATGACGCGGCCAATCATATAAATGTGATCCGTCAGCGGGCGGCCTTCCTAAGCAGCCGGAATGCGGAGCAAAATGCGGCGGCGGCGAATGCCATGAAAATCACGACGGCCGACCTGAACATAGACTTTATCATGGACGAGCGAACCCGCGAGTTTTACGGGGAATACCAGCGATGGTATGACCTGGTGCGCACCAAAACACTCAAGGACCGCCTGGCCAAATACAATCCCATCGCCGGATTCAAGGATTTTCATTACCTGAGGCCCATCCCGCAGAGCCAGATCAACCTGGTGACCACGGGGACCCCTTACCCTCAAAATCCGGGCTATTGATACAGCGAGGTTTTTCAATGCAAGTATAGTCTTTTAAGGAAGGGCCGGTGAAAGCCGGCCTTTCTTGTTTTTGGAAAGGAGAGGATACAGAGGGTTGAATTGCTGAATTGCTGAATTGTGGAATTGTTGTTCCGAGACGTCGGTTTTATAAAAGCGCTTCAACGGCAGTATTTTAGAACCGCCTTAAAAACCTGTTCCCGGATGGGCCCCACATTATAATAGAGCCCCTGGTCCGAAAGGCCGGTGTGCTGCCGGTTGATCAGGAGAACAATGGAAATATTACAGGCAGGAATGACCGCGATGCTGGTACCGGTGAAACCCGTATGGCCAAAACTGCCTTCGGGCCCGCCCCGGATAAAGGAATAGGTCGTATCCATCATCCAGCCCAACCCGTTTTTATACTGGTCTTTGCTCAAAAAGGAATCGATGGTTTTTTTGGAAATGAATGGTCTGACCCGGTCAGGGTTCAGGATCAGGTCAATCACCTTTTGAACATCCCTGGCTGTGGAAAATAAGCCTGCGGCCCCCGAAACGCCGCCATTGGCATACCAGGCATTGCCATCATTCACCTCCCCCATCAAGGTATGGGTCCTCCAGCCGTTCCAGGCTTCGGGATCGATCCCTTTGACCTGAAAGCCAAGGGTGGAATCGTATACCATTCTTTTTTCATAGGGATTGCCGTGGGAGGTGGCCGCGATTTTCCGGAAGTGTTTTTTCTGTTGCGGATTGTAAAGGGTTTTTCTCATTCCCAGTGGTTTAAATATTTTTTGCTCCATAAACTGGTCCAGGGTCATTCCGGACACCCGTTCTATGAGTTGCCCGAGGATCACAAATCCCAGGTCGCTGTAATGACGGTCCTCTCCCAGTTTGTATTTCAGGGGCAGGCTGGCAATGAGGGAATAACTTTCCGCCCGGCTGGATGCCCGGTAATACAAGGGATACCATTCGTAAAGGCCGCTGCTGTGCGACAATAAATGGCGTATCCGGATCCCCATTTTCTCAGGGGTATTAAAAGCTTCTAGGTATTTCGCGACCGGATCATCCAGGGAAATCTGCCGGTGATCGACCAACCACATGAGGGCGGTCGTGGTACCTATCACCTTAGTCAGGGAGGCGAGGTCAAAAATATGATTCACGGTCATTTTCTCCGGGTCCGGCAAGACCCGTTTTTGGGAATCATAAAGTCGGGCATAACCATAGGCCTGGCGATGGATCCTTTTTTTCCCTTTTTTGATCTGAACCACCGCACCCGGAATGTCGCCACGATCCACATGGGCAAGAAGTATGCTATCCATTTCCTCCCGGAGGGCTGCTCTTTTTATTTTCTGACCGGATGAAATGGTATAGCTCAGGAAGACCAGGGCCAGGGCCGGGATCAGGCTTACAACTTTGTTGACTCTAAAAATTTGGTACATCGTGCCTGGAGCGGTTTAAACGGAACGCAGAAAACAAAGATCGGAATAAGGACTATATATCCTTTTATTGGTAAACCGCGTTTACCGGATCCCCTTCAACAAATCCTGGGCAATTGTTCCCCGGTCAGATAATTGACTACCCGGCTTCCCCCGATGCGGCTCTTCAGGATCACTTTTCCCGGGTAACTGGTATTGACTTCGCCGATGAGGGCGGCCTGCCTGCCTCTTTCGTCCCGTTTCAGCAGATCGAGGAATTCCCCGGTGATCTCTTTTTTTATCACGGCTACGAAGACGCCTTCATTGGCGACATACAGGGGGTCCAGTCCAAGCATTTCACATGCCCCTTCGACCTGGGGGTCAATGGGGATGGATTTTTGGTCCAGTTGATAACACAGCTGGGTGAGTTCGGCAATTTCATTCAAAACCGAAGCAAGGCCGCCCCGGGTGGGGTCGCGGACGAATTTGATGTCTTCCCCGAACTTATCGATCAGGTGAATGACCGTATGATTGAGATTGGTGGTATCGCTCCGCACATCGGTCTCGAAACCGAGTCCCTTGCGCAGGCTCATGATGGTAATGCCATGGGTGGCAATATTTCCACTTACGACAATGGAATCCCCCGCTTCGATCCGGTGGTGGTGAATTTGAGCACGGGGGTGGATGGGTCCGATCCCGGAGGTATTGATAAAAAGCTGGTCGCCCTTGCCTTTTTCCACCACCTTGGTATCCCCGGTGACCACCATCACACCCGCTTTATCCGCAGCTTTTTTGATGCTGACCAGGATTTCCCAAAACGATTCCATGGTCAGGCCTTCTTCAATGATAAAACTCAGGGACAGGTATTTGGCGGAAGCTCCGCACATGGCCAGGTCATTGACGGTGCCGTTGACGGCGAGATCGCCTATGTTTCCGCCAGGGAAAAAAATGGGGGAAACGACATAACTGTCGGTGCTGAAGGCCTGCCGGCCCTGGATTTCAAAGGAGGCCCCATCGTGTTGCTGGTCCATCATGCTGTTTTTGAACAGATCAAACACACCGCTTTTCAATAACCGGTGGGTCAGCAATCCGCCACTGCCGTGTCCCAGCGTGATTTTATCATAATCAAATTTGGGCATCGGGCAATTTAAATTCATTTTTACGGTGTGGGTCATGATATGCTTTTTGTTCCGGACAGGACCGGGGTGAATCAGGGTTGAGCCCATTCCACGGGCGAAGAATAATGGTAATAAGCGGCACAGGCGCCTTCACTGCTGACCATCGGGGCTCCGAGGGGATGTTCAGGGGTGCAGGCCGTTCCAAAATTGGGGCAATCTTTAGGTTTTTTTATTCCTTTCATGATTGCGCCGCTGATACAGGCCGGGTTTTCGGGGGCTGCCGGTAAATCCAGCTTGAATTTGAGCCGGGCATTGTACCATTTATAAGCTTCGTTGACTTCATATCCGCTTTGCGGAATGGAACCGATGCCCCTCCAGGTTTTATCACTAACTGCAAAAACCTCTTGTATCGTCTGGATGGCCATAGGGTTGCCGGCCCTTCGGACGTATCGGGAGTATTGGTTTTCCACCCTTGCTTTTCCGTCTTCCAATTGCCGCACGGTCATCAGTATTCCCTGCAACAAGTCCACGGGCTCAAAACCGGTGATCACGATGGGGGTTTTGAATTTTTCCGCAATCGGGTAATATTCCTCCATGCCCATGATGGTACATACATGCCCCGCAGCTAAAAATCCGTCGATTTTGTTTTCCGGGTCGCTCAGGATGGCTTCCATAGCGGGCGGCACCAGGACATGGGAAGCCAGAATGCTGTAATTCCGGATGCCCAGCCGGCTGGCCTGGATCACGCTTAAAGCGTTAGCGGGCGCCGTGGTTTCAAAGCCAACGGCAAAGAATACCACTTCTTTGTCCGGGTTTTCTTTCGCAATTTCAAGCGCTTCCAGGGGGGAATAGAGCATGCGCACATCAGCCCCTTCGGCTTTCGCTTCCAGGAGGTTTTTATCGCTGCCGGGTACCCGCAACATATCCCCGAAGGAGGTAAAGATGATGTTGGGTTGTTTGGCGAGAAAGACCGCTTCGTCGATCACCCGGACACTGGTGACACAAACCGGGCAACCCGGACCATGCACCATAGTGATCCGGGGGGGAAGCATATCAAGAATACCGTTCTTGACCAGGCTGTGGGTCTGCCCTCCGCAGACTTCCATCAGCGTCCACGGTTTGGTGGTCACGCGATGGATCTCCTGCAGGAATTCATCCACCATTTCGGGGTCGCGGTATTCGGATAAATATTTCATGCTATATTTTTATCATTCTTTAATTAAAAGAAACCCCGGGGTCGGGGCCGGTTTTCAGTTCATTCACTTCTCCCATTTGTTTCAGGTACTCAAAGGTGAGCTGGGCCTCTGCTTCGTCGATGACGCTGATCGCCACTCCGACATGCACCAGTACATAATCATTGACTTTGGCTTCGGGCACCATACAGAGATTCACTTCTTTGTGAATGCCGCCAAAAGAAACCGTTCCAAACTGGAAAGTCTCATCCAGCTGACGGCTGATGGAAAGGATTTTACCTGGAATCGCAAGGCACATTTTATAAAATTAAAGGGTTAGATCGGATGGTCAGGACCGGCGTACTCCTGTTTAATTTGCCTGTTTTATCGGGTTGCCGGTTCAGGATGTGGTAACAGGCCAGTTGGCCGAGACCAATGCATTCGTCGTTAGGGCTGGTTTTCCGGTGAAAATAAAGACTGTTTTTTTCATCAAAGACGCGGTGGAGCAATTCATTCAATAAAACATTCTGGAAAACTCCCCCGCTGAACGCAATCCGCTTTATGCCACATTGCCTGCTCACCTCTGCTGCGCCTCGGGCCAGGGAATAAAATACTTTCCAGGCGATGTCTTCGGTTTTCCGGTTTTGTTCCAGGTCTTCCAGGACGCCGGCAATCAAATCCCGCCAGTCGAGGCGGGAATGAACCAGGGGAAGCGGGTAAATACCGGTTGACGGATCCTTGTATTTTCTGGCATGGGCTTCCAGGAGCATGGCGGCTTCCCCTTCAAAACGGTTATGCGCGCACAGTCCCAGCAGAGCCGCAATCCCGTCCAGCAACCGGCCCATACTGCTTGTCTGCAGCGGGGACTCCTGTTTCACCAACGAAGAATAATACGTCCATTCCTGCAATGTAAAAAACGGAAGCAACCGGTCATGTTTTCCGGGTAGCCCGCGGAGCAGGCTCAGGGCGGACAAACGGGGTTCCCTGCTCATCTTATCGCCAAGAAGCTGAGGAAAAT
>Ga0116143_10000993_pt1 | contig 36054 bp, 37 predicted proteins | sample AD_UKC034_MetaG_FD_89745 | JGI IMG/M metagenome (GOLD analysis project Ga0116143, IMG submission 89745) | Active sludge microbial communities of municipal wastewater-treating anaerobic digesters from USA - AD_UKC034_MetaG | ecosystem: Engineered > Bioreactor > Anaerobic > Digestate | place: USA... | reverse complement strand
CGTGGCGGAAGCCAAAGATGTGGATACAGGCGTGATCATGGGCGCAGGCTGGCCATTCTTCATGGGCGGCATCACCCCTTACCTGGATCAGAAGGGAATCGCGGAAAAGGTTACCGGCAAGAAGTTCCATCCGAACGGATTTGTCGGAGTTTAAGAGCTTTTCCATTGTAAATTAAACCATTCAGGAACCGGGCAGCCCAATGGATGCCCGGTTCTTTTTTGTATTTTTCATTGACTTCCGCCAGATGTCTTCCTATATTTTCTACAAGAAAATATATTATCCATCAGTGTTTATTTGATCATCGCGTCGATTTGTCAATCAACATGGCAAACAAGAAAAGCATTTAAGAAAGGAGTGCATTATGAAACTACAATGGAAAGCCTTTTGTTTGACATCCATCATCATCCTGCTTGCTTTTGTTACGGGTCAGGCACTTTCAGCCACACTTTTCATAAAATTTCAGGACGGTTCGTCAGTCACCTATGACATCTCAAAAATCAATGCGATGACTTTTTCAGAAACTGCTCAAGCATCTTCTGAAGGAAATGTTCTTTTTGCGGAGGAATTTGGCGGCAATCTTTGGGATATTTGGGATTCCGTTGATGTTCAAGGCGGAAACTTTAAGAAATTTGCAAAGTTGGAAAACAATACCTTAAAAGTGAACGTGCCGGAAAACAATAGCTATGGAAAAACCGGCATCATGACCAAGCAGCCTTTATTCATCGTGGATGAGAAGATGTCCTCTCAACCCTATAAACTGATTTTTTCTTTCGATCCCGCTAACACGACAAATTTTGTCATTGCCTTATCTTCCTTTAAAGATCCCCATATCTGGATGCACCAAAATGCCTGGTTTCATTGGGGGCAGACCTCTATGACCGAGGGATCTGCCTATCTGATGAATACTCAATTCAAAGCATCAGGAACCGTGGAAGCAAAAACACCTCGCAAGGCGCCCGCAACCGTCGAGTTCCTGGTCTATCCTGGAAAAGTTGACATCCTATTTCCTAAAGATTTGAAACTTACAAAGGATATTCATTGGCTGAAACCAGGAACGGGACTTTATCTTTACATATTTACGCAATCCTGGCCAGAGAATGCAAGGGCGTCATTTGTATTAAAGTCAGTAAAATTAATGCAAGATCAATAAAATCATCAGACAAAAAAGAAGGTTTGGCATGAGTTCTTCTTCTCCGGTCATGAAAGTGACATTTTTAGGCAATACGACCCTGCATGTTTCCGACGGCAATACGTCTATACTGGTGGACAGCTTTATGTCGCGCTGTTCCCTGGAAGAAGCTTTTGGCTCAACCCATGAGAATCCATGCAAAGTCAGGCCGTCACGAATATCCGATTACCTGTCCCGGGGCGGAATCACCGATGTGGATGTGCTGGTTATCGGCCATTGCCACTATGATCATGCGCTGGACTTTCCCTATATCGCGGCCAATATCTTCCCGGAGGCGAAAATCTTTGGCAGTCGATCCACCAAAATGATAGGTCTGGGCGCAGGTCTTGATGAGAGCCGTTTTTTCCCGTCTGCGGGCGCGTCTCCATCATCTATGCGCTTTGGCAATTTTACCATCAAGCTGATCCCCTCCACCCATGCAGACCCCTGGATTTTTCAAGGAGAAATTGAAAGCCCGGAACCTTTCCGACATATCGCCAATCCGGAAATGGGCGTAATATCTTCAGAACTGAAAGATGGTGGCGTTTATACCATTGTGATTACTCATAAAACAGAAAATGGAGAGACACGCTCTTTGCTGGCGCAGAATACGGCAGGCTATTCCCCGGATTTGCCGCCTCTTACCGAGAAGGTGGATGCGGTATTTATGACGATTACCGGCCTGAGTACGCCTGAGCAAAACGATCGGGAAAATAACTATCGGAATCTGGTGGAAAATACCGGTGCCCGGCTGGTGGTTCCCATCCATTGGGATAATTTCTTTGCCGACATTAACGATATCCTGAACGACCCTGCGACAGACCCATACATTTTCAGCGATAACATCCCGCAGGCGCTGGGCTGGGTGCTGGAAAGGACAAAAATATCCTCATCCCATGCCGTGTTTTATATGATGAAATTTTTTGAAACGATTGATTTATATCAGGATATGGATGTTGCCGATCCAAAGCGCATCAATACCCTCTGGACGATTAAATAATTTTTAAAAAGTTATCTGAATGCGGCGATTCACCATTATTTCTTGACATGTTATGAGCATATGCTTGTAACGAGTTCGGAAAGGGAGAGGAATGGTCCATTCCCATTATCACAGGCATATCTACCACCGAATATGAATTATGCGTGGCCTGGCAATATTCACAGCCCGGCGAATGATATTGAAAGAACGTTCACTTTTTTTATGGCTATGTGCAAAATGGGGTTGGAAATGTACAAAAACCTATATGATTTGATCCGTTTTTTGCGAACGTATTGTGGTTGGAATGACATGTCTAAACTTTATCGGCTGATGCGAACTGCTGATTGAAGAACTAACAAAAGACATGAAATCCCGGAAGAACATCGTTTTTCCTGCTGTCTAACAAATTTACGATGATATACCAACTTGGCTCAAGCGGCATATCGCCCGCATGGAATGCCGTTGCCTTCCCCAGGCTCGTGCCATCGCTCAGCTCCGCTGTTCTCTTAAAACATTCCGAAGAAGTTCTTGACTAAGTCGTAAATTGGAAGTACATTTAATAGTACAATAGGAGGTACAACCAATGCCAAATGCACCAAAAATTATACCCATTTCTGATCTTAGACAAAACGCAAGCGAAGTTGTGAAGAGTGTTTCATCTTCCCGAGAACCCATTTTTATTACTCAGCGCGGAAGAGCTGCTGCCGTCATGGTCAGCATGGAAGTTTATAAAAACGCACAACATGAATTGGATATTTTACACCTTCTCGCCAGAGGCGAGAAGGAAATAGCGGCAGGCACCGGTTATGAACTCGATGACGTGTTAAAGGAAGCAGATCATTATCTTGAGGCTGCAAAAATTTGAAAATTTTATTTACGCCCACAGGACGCCGCCAGTTCCTTGATGCCACTTCTTACATTCACCGCGACAAGCCTTCTGCTGCAGTAAGTTTTCGCCAGAAGGCAGAGAAATCATTATCGCGGTTAAAGAAGTTTCCTGAATCGGGGAGGCCGCTCCCTGAGTTTCCAGAACTATCTTTTCGCGAAGTTATTGTAAGTCCCTATCGTTTTTTATATAAGGTCAAGGATAACAATGTATGGATTGTGGCGGTATGGCATGGCGCTCAATTGCCTGACGAGCCAGCAAAAATCGGGTAACCAGACGCTGCACCGGATCGCACGCCCGTGGCGTGCTCCCAGTGAGCTTTTCATTGAGCAGAACAATAGATATCATTGGAGAGATTCCATGGGCGATTGCCTTGTCTAGTAGGAGAAAAATCGATAATGAAAAGCCTTCTGACCAATGAAGATCTGAACCCAACCTCAGAATGCAAATAGCCTTTTTTATGTAAAGCTGGCCCAATCGACAAGAAACATCTGCCGGAATATTGGTTTGCAAATCCCGCAATCCATAATGATGACGAATTCTTACTGGAGGCAGCCTCGGCGTGTCTGATGTCCGCGCTCAAGCACAACAACTGGGCATGCATAAAAAGCACCCTTAACCGCAAAAAAGTCTCTGGAGCTTTCTGTTCAGAAGTAAACCCCGCTGATAAGTGCAATAATGCGACTATGTCGCAGCCAGTAAACGCACTTCTGCGACTATCAAAGCATTCCTTAAAAGCTGATTAATCCTATCTACCTAATATAACGATATTTACATTTATGAATATTGCTGGCATTCTTTATGCTTACTCAACTTGCAAAACAAAGGTGAACGACCCGTTCTCTGAATCGGAAGCGAGGATTTATGAAGATTGCCCTGTCGGTATGGAAAGATAGCATTTCTACGGTTTTTGACGCGGCGGATCAATTGATGATTGTCGATCCGGCAAGCGACAAACCGATGTCCCGGCGGACATACCACTTTCTGGCAAGCGATCCCATCAATCGAGCGGCGGAAATGAAAGAGCTGGGGATTGATGTTTTAATTTGCGGAGCGATTTCTCGTCCGATGGAAACCTCTATTTTTTCCCAGGGCATTAAACTGTATCCCTTTGTTCGGGGAACGGTGGATGAAATCGTGAACGCCTACCGGGAAAAACGCCTGAATCAGGCAATGTTCTTCCTCCCCGGTTGCCGGCGCGCAGGCGCTGGAAATCAGTGCGGGCAACGGCGCCGGAATTGCCGGCGTGAACAACAAATGGGAAATCATCGTACTGGAGCTTGAAAGGAATCCACAACGCATTTGAAGGAAAGATAGGATGCACAAGGGAATGAAAAAATATCGTGGAATGCTTACCATTATCCTGGCATGCGCAGGCATCGGATTGATGGCATACTATGATTATTGCGATACAGCTTGCAGTTATCTCAAAGGTGACATCTGGGGCGTTGATCTCAAATGGATCGGCATCGGTTTTATGTCCGTGATGATCGTTTTGACGATTTTCCGCCAAATGTCTTTTGTGCGGCTTTTGTTAACCGGCGGACTCGGTGTAGAGGTTTACCTATATGCTTTTCAAATTGCACATGATGTTTTCTGCCCTTTCTGCCTGGCATTTTCCGTCATGGTGATTGCAATGTTCATTGTTAATTATGAACAGTCATCGGTATGGCGGAAAAACTGGCTCGGCGCGTGGGTGTATTTTCTGGGAGAAGTCGATTTCCCTGTGTTAAAAATCCGTAGATTACCGCTGTTTGTCATTGGCGTGGCAGGATTTTTGTTCGTCTGGTTTTCTTTTTCCGGTTCGGTTACCCCCGCCTACGGTCAGGACAGGGATCAAAGTGTACCGTTCCTTGGAAGCGGGGCCTGTGAAGTCATTTTATTTACTGACTATTTTTGCGATTTGCGTCATCAAATACTCCGCATCGGAAACCGGAAAATATATTGGAACAGCAGAAATCATTAAAGCTTTGTCGGATTTAAAGTCACGTCTGAAATGAGAGAAATGGTGATAGGGCGCCTCTATTCACAAAATTTTAATGGCAAAGGAGAATTATCATTGAATCAGCACATCCCGAAAGAAATATTTTTCACCAAAGGCGTCGGCACACATCGCGAGCAGCTTCATTCCTTCGAGCTGGCATTGCGCGACGCCGGCATTGAGAAGTGCAATCTGGTGCAGGTCTCCAGCATTATGCCGCCTGGGTGTAAAATCATATCCAAAGCGGAAGGCCTCAAAAAGCTCAGGCCCGGCGCCATCACATTTTGCGTCATGAGCCGCTGCTGTTCCAACGAACCCAAGCGCTTGATTTCTGCTTCCGTTGGCTGCGCAATCCCGGTGGACAAGCAAACCTACGGATACATCAGCGAACACCATGCGTTCGGCTATACGGAAAAACAAACTGGTGATTATGCCGAAGACCTGGCGGCGGCCATGCTCGCTTCCACGCTGGGTATTGATTTTAATGTCGATGAGAGCTGGGACGAAAAGAAAGAACTGTTTAAAATCAGCGGCAAAATCGTTGGAACGCGCAATACAACACAATCGGCCGTCTTGAAAACCGGCGATTACACAACAGTTCTGGCGGCTGCGGTTTTTGTGTTTTAATCGTTAAGGGGAGGAACGTTTTATGAACGGAGGCAATCGATCGCGAAAAGGTATGGGCCAGGGCGCCGGTGGTGGACGGGGACGCATGGGCGGCCAGAAGGCCGGCGGCGCGGCGGGTGTCTGCCGGTGTCCCAATTGCGGCCATTCGCAGCCGCATGAACGAGGCGTGCCCTGTACACGAGTTCAGTGCCCGAAGTGCAGGATGCCGATGATACGTGAGTAGAGAAATATTTGCAGGAAAGGAGGATTTTGATCATGCCGAGAGGTGATTCAACAGGTCCCTTGGGAATGGGACCGATGACAGGAAGGGCGGCGGGATTTTGCGCCGGTTATCAGATGCCTGGGTTTTTCAATAATGCGCCGGGACGCGGGATGGGAACAGGTTTTGGACGTGGAGTTCATTTAGGAGGACGCGGCGTCGGATTCAGACGGCGTAATCGCTTTTTCGCCGCCGATGCACCGGGAAGAACACAGTTCGGCAGTTTTGCGGCGTCATCTCAGCAAACCGATCCGGCAACAGAAATAGAAGCGCTGAAGAGTCAGGCCGAATACCTGCAATCCGCAATGGAGGCGATTAAAAAGCGTCTTGATGAATTGACCGCCCCGGAGCAGGGAAAATAACTGTTATCAGACCGATTAAAAGAAAGGACGATATGAAAATTGCCATTACAACATCCGGGAATGATTTAAACGCTCCGCTGGACAGCCGTTTCGGCCGGGCGCCGAAGTTTCTGGTTTACGATCTCGATGCGAATACGTTTGAGATCGTGGACAACGAACAGAATTTGAACGCCGCGCAGGGCGCGGGCATCCAATCCGCGCAAAACATCGCCCGTCTGGGCGTGGGAGCGGTCATTACCGGACATTGCGGCCCGAAAGCTTTTCGCGTCCTGGAGGCTGCAAAAATTAAAATCTACGGAACCTCCGCCGCAACCGTCTTGGAAGCTATTGAACAATATCGTGAAGGAAAACTGTCCGAAGCAACATCGGCTGACGTTGAGGGACACTGGGTATGAAAAGTTCGCGGATCATTTACAATCCCATCGGCATCATTTACAGCGAGCATACGATTGCCGAGAAAACGCCGATTCAGTCGGTCTATGCCAGGGGATGTAAGGGACGAGTTGAAGTATTTCCCGAATTCGCCGAAGGGCTTCGCGATCTGGAGGGTTTTTCACACATCTATCTGATTTACCATTTCAACCGCACCGACCAGGTTAAATTGATTGTTAAGCCCTTTCTACAGGATATGGATCGCGGCATTTTTTCAACCCGGGCGCCTTATCGCCCAAATGCCATCGGTTTGAGCATTGTGGACGTCATCGGCCGCGAAAACAATATTCTGCATGTCGATGGCCTGGACATCCTCGACGAAACACCGCTTCTGGACATTAAGCCCTACACAGCCAAATTTGATCTTCACCAGGTCAGGAAAAACGGCTGGCAGGACGAGGTGGATGAAAACACCGCTCAAAGGCGGGGAAAGCGCGGGTATAGCCGGACATGAAAATTTCAGTCGCTTCCGGAAAAGGCGGAACCGGCAAAACCACCGTATCCGTAAATCTGGCGCGCACAATGGCTATTCCCGTGCAGCTTCTGGATTGTGACGTGGAAGAACCCAACGCACACCTGTTCCTCAAAAGCAATGAATTTAAAGAGGAAATTGTCACGATTCCGGTACCCCAGGTGAATGAATCGCTTTGCGACGGTTGCGGCGCATGCAGCAAATTCTGCGAGTATCACGCTATCGTGACCTTTGGAACGGCGCCGCTGATTTTTCCGGAAATGTGTCATGGCTGCGGCGGTTGCGCCCTGGTTTGTCCCCCAAAAGCTATTTCGGAAACCGGTAGACGCATCGGCGTCGTGGAAACAAGGCGCTCGGAAGACATCACTCTCATTAGCGGACGTCTGGATATCGGTGTGGCCATGGCTCCGCCGCTGATCCGGGCGGTTAAAGAGCATCTGCAAAACAATGGAACAAGCATTCTGGATGCGCCCCCGGGAACATCGTGTCCGGTAATCACGTCGGTCCGCGATACGGATATGGTTTTACTGGTGACAGAACCCACGCCGTTTGGCCTTCATGATTTGATGCTGGCGGTCGAAATGGTTCGTGAACTGCAACTGCCTTTCGGTGTGATTGTCAACCGCATGGGATCGGGGGATGAGCGGGTGCAGGCGTATTGCCGCAGAGAAAGCATCCCCATTCTGCTTGAAATTCCTGACGACCGCCGGATTGCCTGGCATTATTCCCGCGGCGTCCTGATGGTGGACGCTCTGCCCGAATACCGGGAACTTTTTAAAACGTTGTTGCAAAAGATATGGTATCAGATTGGCAAAGGAGAAAAATAAATATGCCTACCTATGAATATGCATGCGAAAGCTGCTCTCTGCAATTTGAAAAACAGCAAAGGATGAACGACGAACCGGTTTCCGTTTGTCCGGAATGCGGGGGTACAGTCAAAAGGCTGGTCAGCGGTGGAACCGGTTTTGTCATGAAGGGCGGCTCCGGCCACGGTAGAACCTCAGGAGGCTGTTCTCTGGAAACAACGGGACGGACCTGCTGCGGCGCGACCAGCCGTTGCGGCGACTCGCATTGCGGAGATTAAAATGAGTGACAATGTATTTAAGTATCTCTATGGACCCGTGCCTTCGCGGCGACTGGGCCGTTCACTGGGGATTGATCTTGTGCCCTTTAAAACCTGCACGTATGATTGCATATACTGCCAGTTGGGACGAACAACTCATAAAACCGTGGAACGGCGGTCCTATGCGCCCATTCATGATATTTTGAATGAGCTGGAGATGAAACTGGTTTCGGGAGAAACACCTGATTATATCAGCATCGCCGGTTCCGGCGAGCCGACGCTGCATTCTGAAATCGGCGGACTGATTGGCGGAATCAAGGAACTGACCAATATTCCTGTGGCCGTTCTCACAAACGGTTCCTTGCTTTATCTGCCGGAAATCCGTGAGGATTTAATGAGGGCCGATCTGGTCATTCCGTCGCTGGACGCGGGCGATCAAACGATTTTTCAGTATGTCAACCGTCCTCATCGGGATATTTCCTTCGATAATCTGGTCAACGGTCTGATGGAATTTACCGAGGATTATTCGGGACAGGTGTGGCTGGAAGTTCTTCTGGTGTCGGGTGTGACCGGCATGGCCGCCGATGTGGAAAAAATAGCCCTGTGGGCAAATAGAATCCGTCCTTCCAGGGTGCAGCTCAACACGGTTTGCCGGCCTGCGGCGGAGGATTACGCCTGCGCAGTTCAAAGAAAACAGCTGGAAAATGTCGCCGGTCTGTTTTCCGGAACTGTCGAGCTGATTGGTGAGGACGATGCCCGTCATCTTACGGCGTCTGCCGGGAGAACCGCAGCCGACAAAGCGATTATTTCGCTGTTGTCCAGAAGGCCCAGCACGCTGTCCGGAATCTGTGCGGGTCTGGGTTTGCATCCGCATGACGCAGCCAAAATACTCGGGAAACTTGCGGAAGATAAGCAAATTACCATGCTGCGCATGGCTCAGGATGTATTCTATAAAATTGCGGAGCGCGACCGGTCATGACACAAAACGAAATAATGGACAATCACCGTCGTTATCTGGAACGCGTGAGTCTTTACCGGCAATACGGATACGATATTGAGGAAGAACGGTCTTTCGTCATTCAGAAGGCATGTCCCTTTGCAGGAAGGATTCTGGAAGCCGGGACAGGGAAAGGCTACTTTTCGCTGGCCCTGGCGCGGCTGGGTTTTCATTTCACATCCTTTGATATTTCCGGAACGGAACAGCATTACGCGGGTTTGAATCTGGCGTATTACGGACTTGCGGGTTATGTCTGTTTTGATGTGGCTGATTTGGAATATCTTCCTTACACTGATGATTCCTTCGATACGGTTTTTGCCGTGCATCTGATTCATCATCTGCCCTCGCTGGAGACAGCCTGCCGCGAGCTGGTTCGGGTTTTGTCGCCATCCGGAAAAATCGTGATGGCCGATTTCAATGAACGGGGATTGGCCCTGGTCGATCAAATTCACGCGTTGGAAGGAAGGCGGCATGAGTTGAACGGGGGGACGCTGGCTGAAGCGAAGAGAGTCTTATCACGGTTTGGATTCGAGGTGGAAGAACACCGCGGTATGCACCAGAATGTCTTGGTGGCCTGCCGGAAGCAGAAGCATGAGTTCAGGGCGTCAGAGAATAAAGATTTCGAAAAATGAGCAGCGCGGAAGATATCAGAAAATATGTGGAAACCTGCCGGGAAATATTATGGCAGAGGGTTTTTCAGGCGGAAGCAGAATACCTCGCGGTGCGTCTTCGCGGCAGCAGGGACATTTTAAGCGTTGGATGTGGCCCGGCAATCATCGAAGCAGAATTAATCAAACAAGGTTTCTGCATAACCGGGCTGGATGTTTCGAATGAGGCTTTACAATACGCTCCGGATGGTGTTTGCAAGGTCGTGGGCCGGGCCGAAGATATGCCGTTTCCGGACGCAACTTTCGATGCGGCTATCTTTATCGCTTCTCTGCAATTCATGGAAGATTACCGGAAAACGCTTCAGCGAACATCGGATGTTTTGCGGCCGGAAGGCAAGATCATCGTTATGCTGCTCAATCCCGGATCGCTTTTTATTCAGAAAATGAAGCTGGACCCGGCATCTTATTTCCATGGTATCCGGCATGAGGATTTAAACGAAATCGAAAAAGAGGCAGGCCGTTATTTTGATTTGTGTAGCGAGTATTTTCTCGGCATCAACGGTGATGATATTTTTGAAAGTCAGAATCCTGGCCAAGCGGCTTTATATGTGTTGAATGGCCGGAAAACGCCACGTCGCCAAAAGGAGGGAGACTTTTTGTACTTTACAAAAGAAGATGATGAAAAGCCGACACGAAGAAGAAAGAATATCAAAAGATAGACACGAAAAGGAAAATAGATGAAAGAACTGGTCATTATCAGCGGCAAAGGGGGAACGGGCAAGACCAGTATTACCGCGTCTTTCGCCGCGCTGGCCTACCGCCCCGTTTTGTGTGACTGCGATGTGGATGCAGCGGATCTGCACCTGATTCTGGAACCCGAGATTCGGGAGCGTCATCCATTTCGCGCCGGCCATGAAGCGGTAATTCGCGAGGCGGATTGCATTGGCTGCGGCGTCTGTCAGGAACTGTGCCGTTTCGGCGCGATTTCCAACGATGCAGACCTATTTAAGGTCGATCCGGTTGCCTGCGAAGGATGCGGTGTATGTGTGCATTTCTGTCCGCAAAAAGCCATCGACTTTCCGGAGTCTCTTTGCGGAGACTGGTTCGTCTCCACGACGCGCCTGGGGCCGATGATTCATGCGCGCTTGGGGATCGCCGCGGAAAATTCAGGAAAGCTGGTGTCCCTCGTGCGCACCAAAGCGAAACACCTGGCCGAGGAAGAGAACTGCGAGATGGTTATTGTTGACGGACCGCCAGGCTTGGGATGTCCGGTCATCGCCTCGCTGACCGGCGCAACAATGGTTTTAATCGTCACGGAACCGACAGTTTCGGGGGAGCACGATTTGGAAAGGGTATTGTCTCTGGCGCGCCACTTTCAGATTCCCGCGTTTGTTTGCGTCAACAAATGGGATATCAATCCCGAAATGACTTCGCAGATTGAAAAAAAAGCGCGGGCGGCCGGCGCTGGAATAGCCGGACGCGTTCGTTACGACCGCGCCGTTACAAAAGCGCAGATACGGAAAAGGACCGTTGTGGAAACCGACGCTCCCGGCGCCGAAGACATCAGGCAACTGTGGAAAAATCTCAATTTTCAGGAGGATGAAAAATTCAGTGGAAAGTAAAAAAACATGTGATTCGTGCGGAGATGCGGGTTGCTCCGCGAAAAACCGGCGGCAGGACGAAAGCGATCAGGACTATGCGGATCGTCAGCGTCTGGAAGCAAAATTATGTCGTATTCAACATAAAATCGTTGTGCTTTCCGGCAAAGGCGGCGTCGGCAAAAGTACGGTGGCCGTAAATCTGGCCACGGCGCTGGCGCTCAATGGTCTGCGCGTGGGGCTTCTGGACGTGGATATTCACGGTCCGAGTGTTCCCACTATGCTGGGACTGGAAGGTGAAACCCTTAAAGGGAGCGAAGGCAATCTGGCCCCCGTTGAACTGGGCGGCATGAAAATCATGTCCATCGGGTTCCTGCTGCGCAACCCGGATGATGCGATTATCTGGCGCGGCCCGATGAAAATGGGCGTCATCAAACAATTTTTGACAGACGTTAACTGGGGCGATCTGGACTATCTGATTGTGGATGCGCCTCCGGGCACGGGCGATGAGCCTCTTTCTTTGTGTCAGCTGATCCAGCCCCTGACCGGCGCAGTGATCGTCACCACGCCGCAAAAAGTTGCAGCGGTGGACGTGCGCAAATCCGTCAGCTTCTGCCGGCGCCTGGAAGTTCCGGTTCTGGGCGTGGTGGAAAACATGAGCGGGTTTGTCTGCCCCAAATGCGGAGAGCTTACGCAAATTCTGCCCGAGGGCGGCGGACGCAAAATCGCTTCCGATATGGAAGTGACTTTTCTGGGCGCGATTCCCATGGACCCGGCTCTGGCTCACGCGGGAGATTCCGGCAAGGTATTCATTTACCATTTTTCCGAAACCCCGACTGGAAAAATCATGCAGGGTATCATTGAACAGATTACGGACAGAAATAAAACAATAAATTCATAAGGAGAGAACATCATGAAAATTGCCATACCATTAGCCAAAGGCAAACTGGCCATGCATTTTGGACACTGTGCAAGTTTTGCGCTTGTGGATGTTGACCCGCAAACCAAAAAAATTATCAAAACCGAAGAAATTGCCGCGCCGCCGCATGAACCGGGGCTTTTGCCTCCTTGGCTGGCCGAGCGGGGTGCAACCATGATCATGGCAGGCGGAATGGGGCAGCGGGCCCAGCAGCTCTTCGCCGGGCAGGGCATCCAGGTTGTGGTGGGCGCGCCCGCCGAAACACCGGAAAAACTGATCACGGATTATTTCGCGGGAACGCTGCAAGTCGGCGCTAATGTCTGTGATCATTAAGCAGGTCAGGAGAATCAATCCTATGGCTAAAGCATCCCCGAAAACTGTGGACAAAGTGGAAATTTTGACTCTGCAGGACAACTATATCGACATCACGGCCATGGACAACAGCGCCATTGTCACAAGGGCCAATCCAATCCAGGACGGTGAGATCCGCGCATCGGTCCTTGCGGAACATGGCTTCTCGGCGCTGGTGAAGACCACGGCGGACGGCGTTTCGCGCGCACTGCTCTTCGATTTTGGATTTTCCGAAGACGGCGCGGCGCGAAATGCGGCAACGCTTGGCGTGGATCTGACTCAGGCGGAAGCCGCGGTCCTGTCGCACGGACACAGAGACCACACGGGTGGAATAGAAAAACTGGCGGCGCTCGTCGGAAAAAAGAACCTTCCTTTATTTGTTCATCCATCTGCGTTTAAATCACCGCGTTATCTCAAATATGGCGAGGAATTTAAAATTTACTTCCCAAAATTTACCCGTGAAAACGTCATGCAGAATGGTTTTTCTTTGAAAGAAGCGGATAAACCCTGCCTCCTGCTGGATGAAACGGTTCTCTTTTTAGGTGAGATTCCTCGCGAGACAGATTTTGAAAAAGGATGGCCGCTGGTTCATCGTCAGGATGACGGCAGGGAAATCTTCGATCCTATTGAAGACGATAGCGCAATCGTCTTGAACCTGAAAGACAAAGGTCTGGTGATCCTGACGGGATGCGCGCATGCCGGTATTGTCAACACGGTGTTGCATGCCATCCAAACCACCGGCGTTAAAAAGATTCACGCCGTCATGGGCGGATTTCATCTCACAGGACCATTTTTTGAGCCGATTATTGACCGCACAACGCAGGAGCTTAAGAAGATCAACCCGGCTTATATCATTCCGACTCATTGTACGGGACATAAGGCTATGATGGAAATGGAAAAACAGATGCCGGAAAAATTCATTCTGAATATGGCGGGAACGAAGCTGACGTTTAACTGAAAGGACAAGGGCATTGATATTTCATATAAAAGGAGTTTCCATGGACAAAAAAGCGTTTCAGGATTACTACCCCGACGATTTAAGCCACTGTTATGGTTGCGGTCGGCTCAACGAGCAAGGGCTGCAAATTAAAAGCTATTGGGATGGAGAAGAATCCGTCTGTATCCATCAACCCGATCCCCGCTACATGGCGATTCCCGGAATGGCTTACGGAGGTCTGATTGCCTCTCTTATTGACTGTCACTCGACCGGCACGGCCGCTGCGGCCAAATACCGGGCGGAAAACCGGGAAATGGATACGCTTCCTCCCGTCCGTTTTCTGACCGCCTCCCTGCATGTGAATTATCATCTGCCCACGCCCCTTGACGGACCGATCGAAGTTCGTGGCCGCGTCAGGGAAGTCAGGGGACGCAAAGTTGTCGTGGAATCGCGTCTGATTGCTGGCGGCCAGACTTGCGCGACAGGAGAAGTGGTTGCCGTTCAGGTTCCGGAACAGATGATGGAGACCTTGTTGAAGAAGTGACTCAGGGTATTGTCGCGAAGAGGTCATTACGGATGTTCAACCAGGATTATGAAGGAAGACATATGGTTACGTTTACAGAAGACGAAAAAAGTGAAGAAGAAATCAAAAAGGAAATGATCGACCTTTTGATGGAAAAGATTACAGGTGGTCTTTCCGAAAAAGTTGTCGATTACGGAAACCACCCGAGAAATTACGGAAGCCTGGACAAACCCGACGGCTATGCCAAAATTAAAGGCCCCTGCGGCGATACGATGGAAATGTTTCTGAAAATTCAAAACGACCGGATTGTGGATATCGCCTATACAACCGATGGTTGTATGACTTCCCATGCGGCGGGAACAGCCGCTACGGTCATGGCAAAAGGAAATTCCGTTCGTGAATGCCTGAAAATCACTCAAAGCGGCATTTTAGAGCATCTGGGGGGCATGCCGGAAGAATCACAGCACTGCGCCTTACTGGCGGCCAACACGTTTCATAAAGCCCTGCGGGATTTTGCCATAGGCAGGACAAAGTGATCATCTTATGAAAGATTTTTTACCATTCGACGCAGGTTCAATGATCGATGTGATTTGCGGCAATTTCACAATCTGGAAGAAGCCGGAATCTTGCCGGACGGGCAATCGTTGCAGGAGTTGTTGAATTGACGGCCAGACGGGAAACCCTCTATCAGGCGTTGTCGCTGTTTCAGGAAGGCACTGTTGCGGCCCTGTTCCTATTCTTGTTTTGACAATTTCTTAACAATCAGGTAATTTACTACACGATTTGATCAAATGGATTCAAAATCCGTATTTGCTCTAATCGGAAAAAGCTCTTCATCTAGTGAATGAAAATGAGTATTGCGGAATACGGAGACTCAAAGAGAAACGATTGACGACTTTATCCTTTGTCACTATGAATCGCCAGGGAACAACCGATGTCCAATTCATCGCCCACATCCCAAAATCTCATCAACGAAAATCCTTTGTTGTTTGCTGTTTTCAATTTTAATCCCGATCCCATGGCTATCAGCGATGTGGTAACCGGCCGGATTATTTTTGTTAACGGGGCCTTTTCGCTTATGAGTGGTTATCCTGAAAATGAATGCCTTGGCGTCTCATCGGCGGATCTTCAATTGTGGGTCAACCCGGAAGATCGTGAAAGGATGATTAAAATTCTGGAAAAGCACAAAGAAGTCAGCGGCATGGAAGTTTCGATGAGAAAGAAAGACGGTGAGATCCGTCAAGTTCTGTTTTTTGCCCGGTTTATTGATATTGCCGAAGAACGTTATCTGTTGACGCTGGCCCGGGACATCACCGAAAGCAAACGAGCCCACGAAACCCTGCGTGAAAGCGAAGCACTCCACAATACCATTTTGAGCAATGTCGGCGCTTTCATATACATCAAAGACTCTCACTATCGTTACACTTACGTAAACAGCAGCGTCTGCAAGCTGTTTGGCCGTCAGCAAAGGGAAATTATCGGGAAAGACGATGCCGAATTCTTTTCGCCTGCCTCCGTTTCGGAAATCATGAAAAGCGATCGCCTGGTGATTGAGAAGGGCGACACCATCCGGCGCGAAGAAAAAAATCTTGTTTCAACCGATAGTATTCCTCGCACGTACTGGGTCGTAAAGCTACCGCTTCATGACAAATCTGGAAATATCGTAGGGCTTTGCGGTATATCCACCGACATTACCGATTTGCAGCGCACCGAGCAGGAATTGAAGGAAGTCCACCAGAGAATGGATCAGATTATTGATTATTTGCCGGATGCGACACTGGTCATTGACAATCAGGGAAAGGTCATCGCCTGGAACAAGGCAATTGAACAAATGACAGGGATTCCCGCAGCCGAAATGCTCGGCAAGGATGATTACGAATACGCCCTGCCTTTTTATGGAGAACGGAGGCCAATTCTCATTGATCTTGTTTTAAAACCGCAAAAAGAGTTTGAGGCCAGGTACGTCAGTACCAGCCCGGGAGACAGTATTCTGGAAGGTGAGGCGTATATGCCCGCTCTTCGGGGAGGCGAGGTCTATCTGTCCGGAAAAGCAGGCGTGTTGGCAGATTCCAAAGGCAACACTGTCGGCGCGATTGAATCAATCCGAGACATTACCGATCGACGCAAGGCAGAGGAAAAATACCTGGCTATCTTTGATAATGCCGTCGAAGGAATATTTCAGACAACACCGGAAGGCCGGATTCTGACGGCCAATCCGGCAATGGTCAAACTGGCCGGCTACGATTCAGTCGAAGATCTTTTATCGAATATTACAAACATCATTCAAATCTATGCCGATCCCGCCGATCGCCAGTCTTTTCGCCGGGCCATTGAAGACAATGGATTTGTAAGTAATTACGAGGTTCTCTGTGTCCGCAAGAACGGGCAAAAAATCTGGATTTCGGTCAACGCACAGGTGATTCGAAACAAGGAGGGCAAAATTGATCATTATGACGGATTTTTCAAGGATATTACCGAGCGCAAAAAAATGGAAGATGATCTGCGGCAAAGCGAAGAGCGGCTCCGCGGTATTGTGGAAACATCGAATGCTGGGATTATCCTGATGACCGTTGAAGGAAAAATTCTTTTTGCCAACCGGCAAATCGCCAGAATGCTCGGCTGCACGGTGGAGGAATTGACCGGAACAAATTATCATGATTACGTTTATCCGGAAGAAAGGAACGATATTTCCCGAAATATCAGCCAATTGGAGAGCATTAACTCCAATCAGCTCCACGCACAGCGCCGCTATCGTTGCCTCGACGGTCAGGAACGATGGGGCTATATCAGCGGCGGACGGATTAATGTTTCACCGGATCAATACCACGTGGTGCTGGTCATTTCCGACATCACGGAGGTCCGAAAAATCGAAATGGAGAAAAAACTGCTCAAAGATCATTTGCGGCAAGCGCAAAAAATGGAAGCCATCGGCACACTGGCCGGCGGCATTGCCCACGATTTCAACAACATTCTGGCATCCATGATGGGCTTTACGGAAATGGCCGCCCGGGAAACCCGAGCGGATGTCCAAAAAACATATCACGATCGTGTTCTGCAAGCCTGTGAGCGGGCTAAAAAGCTGGTCCATCAGATTCTGTCCTTCAGCCGTCAGCAGGAGCAGGAAAGACAACCGGTGGATATCCGTCTGATCATTAAAGAAGCGCTGACCATGCTGCGCGCCACGCTGCCTGCCACCATTGAAATCCATCAGTCCATTACTTCGGAGCCAACCATCGTCATGGCGGATCCGACGCAAATTCACCAGATCCTGATGAATCTGTGTACAAACGCCGCGCATGCCATGCGGGATAAAGGCGGTGTCCTGGATATAGGACTTGCCAATATCGAACTTGTCCCTTCTGAACCTTTGCCGCACCCCGATTTACAGACCGGCCCTTATGTGCGTTTATCTGTCCGGGATACCGGGCACGGCATCGCCAGCGAAATCAAAGATAAGATATACGATCCTTTCTTCACCACGAAAAACGCCAAAGAAGGAACTGGTCTGGGCCTGTCCGTCGTATACGGCATCGTGAAAAGCTGTGGCGGAACGATAGATTTGCAAAGCAGCCCAGGCCGGGGAGCAACATTTACGATTTATCTGCCGCGTGTTCATGATTCTGCTATCATTAGAAATAATGAATCAAAAGAAGTTGTTTTCCAGGGACGCGAGCATATCCTGTTCGTCGATGATGAAGAACCGCTGGTCGTGATGTTTCGTTCTTTTTTCCAATCTCTGGGCTATCAGGTCACCGCCACGGTAAGCAGCACAGAGGCGCTCCGTCTTTTTCAGGAAAAACCACAACAGTTTGATCTGGTGATTACGGATATGACCATGCCGGAGCTGACCGGCGAGGATCTAGCTTTGGAACTCCTTAAAATTCGTCCGGGGCTGCCGATTATTTTATGTACAGGATACAGCGAATCCATGAACAGGGAAAAGGCCCGAAAACTCAATATCCGTGAATTTGTCTTCAAACCGGTTTCCCTGCAGGACCTGGGAGCTGCGGTAAGACGAGTTTTAAACAGGTAAATGTCTGATCCTTTTCTGTTTGTCGCAGACTTCAGGTGATGCAAACAACAAGACCGGTAAAATGACGGGACGTGAACTTTATGGCAAGAGTATTGATCATCGATGATGATGAACCATTTTGCGACCTGCTTTGCAGAGCTTTTTCCGTTGAAGGCCATAAAACTGACTGCGCCTATTGTTTGCAAACCGCACTGAAAATGGCGGAGCAACACGCGTATGATGTCATTTATCTCGATGTTCAACTACCCGATGGTAATGGTCTGGATAAATTACCCGAGATTCACGCGATGCCGTCAGCGCCGGAAGTCATTATTGTGACCGGCGCCGGGACGGCAAACGGCGCGGAACTGGCGATTCGTTGTGGTGCGTGGGATTACATCTGCAAGCCGTCGTCGCTGAGCGCCATGACACTGCCGTTATTGCGGGCGCTGGAATACCGGGAGGAAAAAGTCCGGAAAAAACCGTCCTCCGTTTTAAAACTGGACAATATTATCGGTAGCAGCTCCCGGATGAAATCCTGTTATGCGACACTGTCCGAAGCGGCTTCCTGCGACGCCAACGTGTTAATCACCGGTGAAACCGGTACCGGTAAAGAGCTTTTCGCCAAAGCCGTTCATGAAAACAGCCGGCGTGTCTCCCGGGCTTTTGTCATTGTGGATTGCGCCGCTCTGACCCGGAACCTCACCGAGAGTACCCTTTTCGGATATGAAAAAGGAGCCTTCACCGGAGCGGACTGCCGCCACGACGGTCTCATCAAGCAAGCTCATGGCGGCACATTATTTTTGGATGAAGTTGGCGAACTCCCTCTGGATTTACAAAAAAGTTTCCTTCGAGTTTTGCAGGAACGCTGTTATCGTCCATTGGGCTCCACCCGGGAAATTGACAGTGATTTTCGGCTGATTGCCGCCACAAATCGGAATCTTGACCAGCTTGTCCGGGAGGGATCGTTTCGGGAAGACCTGCTTTACCGGATCTGCTCGATCACATTGGAAATTCCACCCCTGCGCGAGCATCTCGACGATTTGGTCGAAATTGCCCGTCATCATACCGCCAGAATCTGCAAGCGCACGCAAATACCCAGCAAGAAATTTTCAGAAGATTTTACAGAAGCGCTGCTGGCCCATTCCTGGCCCGGCAATGTCCGCGAACTTGTCAATGCTCTGGAAAAGTCCATCGCCTCCGCTCTATCCGTGCCGACACTTTTCCCGCTGCATCTCCCGGACGCCATCAGGATTAAGCTGGCCCGTTTCAAGGCGTCCGTTGAATCATCCGGCGATATCCAGACGACTTTTTTCTTGCCGGCACAACTTCCCCGTCTCAAGGATTTCCGTGAAGAAATCTATGCCAAGTTGGAAAAGCAGTATTTACAGCAAGTGATTGTTTCCATTCAGGGCAATATCGCAGAGGCTTGTCGGATAACAGGTCTGGGTCGCGCCCGTCTCTATGAGCTTTGCAGAAAGCATCAGCTTAAAATATAACTTTCATCCCAGCGTCATGGCCCACCAATTTCCTTTGCTCGTCTGGAAAAATCATACATCTTTTCTTTTTTCATACAGATGATTTATGGAAAAACACCTCCTCATCTTTGTAAGCCGCTGTATTTATTCATAGAAATTAAGATAATCTCATTGGCACATATCTTGTTGTAACAACTATATCAAAAAATCCATCAGGATTCGCCAGGGAGCCAGCAATGATGATCCTTTACTTGCCGCGTCAAGAAAAAAAGGTTGAGGATTTACTCCGGAGAATTGAGGAAGCCATTCCCGAAGAAACCGTCGAAATATTTGTCGATTTGAATGGGCTGGTCCGAAGATTACGCCGGCCCCGGACCGAAGTCAGCATAGTGCTTCTTGATATCGCCGGCCGCGAGGAATTGATGAAAATGATTTCCATCGCTGATCTTATCGAGGAACTGAGGCTGGTCCTGGTTTTGCCGGAAGATCAACCGGACATGCTGGAGAAAGCGCATGTGTTGCACCCGCGCTTCATTGTGGCAACGGAAGATGATTTCCAGCGCCTGGGAGGCATTCTGAAGAACATGGTGGAAAGGTATGGAAGAACGGATTGATCGCGGGAAAACGATTAAAAACAAATTATTGCAGATACAAGGAGGCATTATGAACAACAAGTCATTACGTTTCAAAATGATCGCAGGCGGTGTCATTGCCGTGCTCGTGCCTTTGCTGGTAATAGGATCATTTGCCATCTTCAAATCGATGAGCGCTCTGAAAGAAATATCGCAATCTCAATCCGAACAGGTCGCCAGAAGTCTGGCCCATATGGCAAGCCTGGCCATTCAGGAAGAGCTGAAAATCGCGTCGCAGATTGCGCAGCGAGACGTGATCATTGAGGCCTGCAGCACCAAAAATGGCGTGCGGGCAACGACAGAACTGGCAGCATTACTGAAAAGAAGCGGCAGTGATTATGAGGTCATTCTATTGGCCGGTCCGGATGGAAAGATATTTGCGGATTCATCCGATGGAAAGTTCAAAAACATCGACATTTCCGAGAGAGATTATTTTCAAGAAGCCAAAACGGGTAAGGCCAGTATCGGATCCGTGGTCAGATCGAAAGGCACCGGCAATGTCATCCTGGCTTTTAGTGCTCCCGTTTTTTCTAATGATCATCAGGTGATCGGTGTCGTCTGCACCACGTTAAAAATTGATTTTCTGTCGGATAAAATAGCAGGTACCAAACTGGGCAAAACCGGCTACGCCTTTGCCATTGATAAAACCGGCCTGATCATTGCCCACCCGAAAAAGGAATATATTATTACTTTGAATTTGCTGGAGCAGGATGGAATGCGGTCATTCATTACCAGAATGATTGCCGGTGAAACCAGTGTTGATGCCTATACCTTTAAAGGAACAGCGAAAATTTGCGGTTTTGCCCCGGTGCCGCTGGCGGGTTGGAGTATCGGCGCGACTCAGGACCGCAGTGAATTTATGGCATCGGCTTACGCTCTTATGACGTTCATTATCATCATCGGTCTGATTTTTGTGGTGATCGCCGTCGTGGGCGTTTCTTTTTTCGCCCGCACCATTGCCGATCCGATCGGAGCCATTGCCAGTGATGTGCAGGAAGCCTCCGAACAAGTCGCCACTGCTTCCTCGCAGGTGGCTTCGGCCAGCCAGAGCCTGGCCGAAGGAGCTTCGGAACAGGCTTCTGCTTTGGAAGAAACCTCCTCCTCGCTGGAGGAGATGTCTTCCATGACCAAACAGAACGCCGACAACGCCGCCCAGGCCAAGGCGTTGACCGCTGAAGCCAAACTGATTGTGGATAAAGTTGGTGATCAGATGCATCGCATGGTGGTGGCCATTCAGGAAGTCACCAAATCCAGTGAAGAGACAGGGAAAATTATCAAAACCATTGACGAGATTGCCTTCCAGACCAATCTATTGGCGCTCAATGCCGCCGTGGAAGCAGCCCGAGCGGGTGAAGCGGGCGCAGGCTTTGCGGTGGTTGCCGATGAGGTGCGCAATCTGGCCATGCGTTCGGCCGATGCCGCAAAAAACACTTCCAGTCTGATTGAAAACACGATTGTCACAGTGAAAAAAAGCCGCGACCTGACCCAGCAGACGCAGGACGGCTTCAGGGAAAACGTAGATATTTCTAACAAAATCAGCCAGTTGATCGACGAAATCGCGGCGGCATCTTCCGAGCAGGCCCAGGGCATCGGACAGATCGGCAAAGCCGTGGCCGAAATGGACAAAGTTGTGCAGCAGACAGCGGCCAGCGCTGAAGAGTCCGCCAGCGCCGCGGAAGAAATGAACGCCCAGGCTGAGCAATTGAAGAGTTACGTAGGAAAACTGGGCACAATTATTCATGGACAAGAAAGCCTCCACGGTCCTTTGGTTATCCGCAGAGCGTAAAAAATGATTCCAGACATCTTCATGATGTCAGGACTTTGAACCATTTGCTCTTTAAAATCATTTATGGTACAGGGCCGCCAGCTTGCGATCATTCAATCGTTCTTCTCAAGAAGGCGCACATGGCACGAAAAACTGGAATTGTTAAAGATTACCGCTATACCCGACATATGAGCGGTTTCGGGCATCCGGAAAGTCCCGCCAGACTGGAGTCGATCTATCAAATGCTGGGCAATCCCGATATCTACTGGAAATACCAGGAAATTGAACCACGCATGGCCGAGCGAGAAGAAATTGCCTACGTTCACACTCTGCCGTATATCGAACGTATTGCCGCCACTACAGGGAAAAGCTGTGTTCTTTTAGATGAAGACACCACCGCCAGCGAAGAGAGCTACGACATTGCCAGACTGGCGGCAGGCGGATTGATGAACGCCATTGATGCGGTCATGACCCGTGAAGTGGATAACGCTTTTGCATTTGTCCGTCCTCCCGGTCATCACGCGGGAGAAGGAAACTCGGCGGGATTCTGCATATTTAATAATGTCGCCATCGGCGCCCTGCATGCGATCCAAAAACATCAGCTTCAAAATATTCTGATTGTTGACTGGGACTTGCATCATGGCAACGGTACGCAAAAAACATTTTATTCCGACCGGCGCGTCCTGTATTTTTCCACCCATCAGTATCCTTATTATCCAGGTACGGGAAGCCTGCGCGAGATCGGCACAGGACAGGCCCTGGGCTATACAGTCAATGTGCCTCTTTCACCGGGCGCAGGTAATGGAACTTTTGTTTCAGCATTCCGAAACATTCTGGCTCCGATTGCTCAGGCATTCAAACCGGAACTGATTCTTGTCTCGGCAGGATTTGACATTCATCATCAGGACCCCCTGGGGGGGATGCGCGTAACGCCGGAAGGTTTTGCCGCTCTGGCACGCGTATTGCTAAACATTGCAGACCATTGCTGCGCCGGCCGGTTCGTGGCTGTGCTTGAAGGAGGGTATCATGTGGCGGCTCTGACCCGGTCGGTTAAAACGACCCTGGAAGAAATGTCGGACGATACACATTGTAAGGATGACCGGCTTGATGATCTGGAGCAGGAAGTCGATGAAAAAAACAAGCCGATCATCAAATCCGTGATCAGCGGTATCCAGCCTTACTGGGATGTTTTTTAGGAGGTATGCATTTTGAAACTCAGCGCTTCAGATGTTGAATACGTAGCCGAATTGGCTCGTTTGGAGGTAGCGGCGTCGGAAAAAGAAAAGTTCACGCATCAGATCAATGATATCTTGCTTTACATCGACAAGCTCAATGAACTGGACACAACTGGCGTTTTGCCCATGAGTTCAGCCATTTCCGTAACGAACGCATTTCGTGAAGATAAAATCGTCGAATCCCTGGGTACACAAAAAGCGGTGGCCAATGCGCCGGATGCACGGGGAGAATTTTTCCGGGTGCCCAAAGTCATTGACTGACAGGACAAAAACGTTTCATTTCGATCATGATGAAACAAAAATGCCAAAATAAAATAAACAGATAAGGAATTTATGGCTTTATATTCATTCACCATTCATGAGTTGCAGAAAAAAATCGAAAGCGGAGAGTTCTCTTCAAGCGAGTTGACCCGCTCCGTAATTTCAAGAATTGACGAAGTGGAAGAGCGAGTGCATTCCTACATCCGTCTGCTCAAAGAAGAAGCCCTGACCGCTGCGGAGCTTGCCGACGAAAATATTAAAGCGGGTAAGATCCGGCCCCTGACGGGAATTCCCATCGCGCTCAAAGACATTGTCTGCACGAAAGGAATTCCAACCACCTGCGGATCGCGGATTTTGCAAAACTTTGTGCCTCCCTATGATGCAACCGTTGTGGAGAAGCTGAAGGCAGCTGGCGCGGTCTTTATCGGCAAAGCCAACATGGACGAGTTTGCGATGGGTTCCTCGACGGAAACCTCCGCCTTTGGTCCAACCCGTAATCCTTGGGATTTAGAGAGAATTCCTGGCGGCTCCAGCGGCGGTTCGGCAACGGCGGTAGCCGCTGATGAGTGTATCGCATCCATAGGTTCCGATACGGGAGGTTCAATTCGCCAGCCTGCAGCCCTTTGCGGTGTGGTGGGCCTGAAGCCTACCTATGGCCGTGTGTCGCGCTTTGGTTTAATCGCCTTTGCTTCCTCACTGGATCAAATCGGTCCGTTTACCAAAGATGTAGAAGACTGCTCGATTATGATGAATGTCCTCGCAGGCTACGACCCCAAGGACTCCACCTCCGTCAACGCGGAGGTTCCCGATTACCGGAAGTTTCTCAATCGTGATTTACGCGGCTGGAAAATAGGCATTCCTAAAGAATACTTCATAGACGGAATCGATCCGGAGGTAAGTGAAGCCCTGGCCAGGGCAATGGAGGTTGTGAAAAACTGCGGGGGAGAATGCGTAAATATAACGCTTCCGCACACGGAATACAGCGTGGCGGTTTATTACATTATTGCGCCGGCGGAGGCTTCGTCCAATCTGGCGCGCTACGACGGTGTCCGGTATGGATTCCGGACAGCGGATGTCCGCGATTTAACCGATATGTATAAAAAATCACGGATGCAGGGGTTCGGCTCGGAAGTCAAACGCCGCATCATGATCGGAACCTACGCCCTGTCGGCTGGTTACTATGATGCCTATTACGGCAAGGCGTCGCAGGTACGGGCACTGATCCGCAAAGACTATGATGACGCCTTTCAGAAGTGCGACATCATTCTTACGCCCACGACACCGACTCCAGCGTTTAGAATCGGCGAAAAAACGGAAGATCCTTTACAAATGTATCTATCTGATATATTTACAATATCCGCCAACCTGGCCGGCATTCCCGGCCTTTCCATACCGTGCGGGTTTACCGCCTCTGGACTCCCCATCGGCATGCAGTTTCTGGCAGGGCATTTCGAGGAGGGAAAACTGTTGCAGGCTGCGTCCGCCTACGAAAAAAATGCTGCTATTGAAAAAAGGAGGCCGAATCTATAATGGAATTTGAAACCGTCATCGGTCTGGAAGTCCACGCCCAATTACTTACGGAAACCAAAATTTTCTGCGGATGCTCCACAAAATTCGGCGGAGCACCCAACAGCCACACCTGCCCGGTTTGTCTGGGCATGCCCGGTGTGCTTCCGGTACTGAATAAAAAGGTGGTCGAGTATGCCATGAAGATGGCGCTGGCGACCAATTGCACGATCAATCCGTTCAACCGGTTTGCCAGAAAGAATTATTTTTATCCGGATCTCCCCAAGGGCTACCAGATTTCTCAATATGCTTACCCGTTGGCGGAGCACGGTCATATTCTGATTGAGTCCGATGGACAGCCCAAAAAAATCGGCATCACACGGATTCATATGGAAGAAGACGCGGGCAAATTGATTCACGATGAGAACAATCCGTCGAGTTATGTGGATTTAAACCGCGCCGGTGTGCCGCTGATTGAAATTGTCGGAGAGCCGGACATCCGTTCACCGGAGGAAGCCGCAGAATACCTGAAACGACTGCATGAGATTCTGGTTTATCTGGAAATATGCGACGGAAACATGGAAGAAGGCTCTTTCCGCTGTGACGCCAATGTATCTATTCGCCCCATGGGCAAACAGGAATTCGGCACGCGCACGGAACTCAAGAATATGAACTCCTTTCGCAACGTGCAGCGAGCGCTGGAATATGAAGTCAAGCGCCAGCAGTACCTGGTTGAAAACGGGCAGCAGATCGTGCAGGAAACAAGACTGTGGGATGACGCCCAGGGGGTCACCAATGCCATGCGCAGCAAGGAAGAAGCACACGACTATCGCTATTTTCCCGACCCCGATCTGGTGCCGGTCACAGTTGATGAAGCCTGGATTGAACAAATCCGCTCGGACATGCCGGAACTGCCTCTGGCAAAACGCGAGCGCTTTGTCAGGGAGTTCGCAATTCCCACCTATGATGCAGGTGTGCTGACTGCTGAAAAACCCCTGGCCGAATATTATGAAGAGGTTGTGAAGCTTTGCGGCAAGCCCAAGCAGGCCAGTAACTGGGTGATGGGGGATTTGCTTCGTTTTCTCAAGGAGGAAAGGCGCGACATTCGCCAGTGTCCCGTATCCGCAAAATCGCTGGCAGAGATGATTCTCCTCATTGAAAATGGTACGATCAGCGGCAAAATGGCCAAAGATATCATTGATGAAATGTATCAGACGGGCAAAACGCCGGATACCGTGATTGCTGAAAAAGGCCTGGTGCAAATTACCGACGAAGGCGAACTGGCCAAAACGATCGCCGCAATTATTGAAGGCAATCCCAAACAGCTTGCGGATTACCGTGCCGGCAAAGAAAAACTGTTCGGTTTTTTTGTCGGCCAGGTCATGAAAGCAACACAGGGCAAGGCCAACCCGCAGCTCGTCAATGATCTGCTCAAGAAGAATCTGGCTGGATCATGATTCAACCCATTTTGTGGAAAAACAATCAAGTGGTTTTGATTGATCAGAACACCCTGCCGGCATACGAAAGGCAGGTGGTTTGTTCAGACTACCACGAAGTGGTTGATGCCATCAAGAACATGACCGTGCGCGGCGCACCCGCCATCGGTGTGGCCGCAGCCATGGCGGCGGCGCTGGGATCGCTTTTCGTGCAAGAAAAATCGCCGGATCATTTTCAGAACAAATTCAACGCTATATGCGATGAAATTGCCCAGGCCAGGCCGACGGCTCACAATCTTTTCTGGACGCTTCATCGGATGAAAAGGTTTTTACAAAAGTGCCTCGCTTCCGGTAAATCAAATTTGTCGGCGGAGTTAGTCAAGGAAGCCAAGAGGATCTGCACCGAGGATGTGGAAATCAACAAACAGCTTGGACAAAATGGAAGCTCCCTGCTTGCTGATGGTGATCACATTCTGACACACTGCAATGCCGGGGCGCTGGCGACCGCCGGATACGGAACGGCGCTGGGCGTTATTCGTGCGGCATTTGCACAGGGAAAAAAACTGCATGTGTATGTAGATGAGACCAGACCGGTGCTTCAGGGAGCCAGGCTCACCGCCTGGGAAATGCAGAAAGAAAGAATTCCCGCGACCTTGATCACAGATAGCATGGCGGGCTATCTGATGCAGCAGGGTAAAATTGATAAGATTATTGTCGGAGCGGATCGGATTGTCTCCAACGGAGACACAGCCAATAAAATTGGAACCTATTCCGTCGCTGTTTTGGCTCGGGCACACCGGATTCCATTTTATGTCGCCGCACCCGTTTCAACCTTTGACTTTTCTCTTGTTACCGGAGCCCAGATCCCCATCGAAGAAAGAGATTCGGCGGAAGTGAAACAATTTCATGGAGTCCAGGTTGCTCCGCAGGAAATCGATGTTTACAATCCGGCCTTTGATGTGACGCCCGCAAAATGGATCACGGCGTTCATCACGGAAAAGGGCGTTTTGACAAAGCCTTTTGGCCGCACTCTGGCCCGTTTGCGCAAAGAGGTTGCTCATGAAACTGTTGCTTTTTGATTTTGATGGCGTTTTAGTCGATTCACTGGACGTTTACGAAAAAACCGTCACCGACTGCCTGCAACAAATCGGGCAGCCACTGACGCGTGGACGCAACGAGTTTCTTGAGCTATTTGATGGGAATTTTTACGAATCTCTTCAGAAAAACGGCGTTAACATGGATGAATTCACGACCGCCTCCGTAGATATTTTGGCAAGAATTAATTATTCCGCCATGAAGCCGTTTGACGCCATGAGGCCGGTTTTGCAAAAACTATCTCAAAACCACGCGATGATCGTGATTTCTTCCAACGATACGCCAACCATCGTCGAGGCGCTGCGTCTTTATGATTTTGAAGGCATTTTTCAGGAAGTTCTCGGATCGGATTTCATGCTCAGCAAGAAAGACAAAATTTTATACATCATGAATAAATATCAGGTCTTGTCCTCCGATATCTATTACATCGGAGACACAGTAGGCGACATGTTGGAAGGACGGCAGGCAGGCGTCAAAACCGTTGGGGTTACCTGGGGATGGCATACCAAAGACCGTCTGGTCCAATCAAATCCTGATTATCTTCTTGATGATCCTGAAGATTTGCTTTTTCTGAACTGACATTCAAGTTTCTGCCTGATCTTTCCGATGTCTTTAAAAGACAAGAGGAGGAAAAATCATGATGTCAGCCTTTCATATATCTTTAAGCGCACTTCGGGCTTTTGACACCAAGCTCGATGTCCATGCCAACAATCTGGCCAATGTCAATACGGACAAGTTCAAGAAAAGCCGTGCAGAACTCCAGGAAGAGCCTTCCGGCGGCGTCCGGGTATCCATTTCGCAACAGGAAGAACCGGGCGATACGATTTTTCCGGATGCAACTTCCGGAGAGAAAAGGGAATTGTCTAATGTAAGCATCGAAGAAGAAGTGGTCCATCAGATGGTGACACAATACGCATTAGAGGCCAACATTCTTTCCCTGAAAACCGCCGACGAAATGCAAAGTTCCCTGTTGGACATCCTTTCCTGATTCTCTGTTTTCCGGGCCTTATGGAACATGCGGAAAACGGACCTTTGATATCGTTTTTTTGTCATCACCCTGCCGATACTTGTCATCGTGACAAACACTGGGATAATGCCTGCGCGGGTGATTCTCTTGAACCTTTCGCAAGGAACAAAGCCATTGCGCTGACCCATCCGATATGTTAAATAAATCGCCAATTAAAGTCACCTGGAGCAGCCTATGAAGTACGATCCTGTGGTCATCGAAGAAAAATGGCAGAAGAAGTGGGAAGAAGAGAAAACTTTTCAAGTTACTGAAGATCCGAATCGACAGAAATACTATCTGCTGGAAATGTTTCCTTACCCGTCCGGCAAAATTCATATCGGCCACGTCCGCAATTATACCATCGGTGATGTCGTCGCCCGCTATAAGCGTATGAAGGGGTTCAATGTTCTTCATCCAATCGGCTGGGACGCTTTCGGCATGCCGGCGGAAAATGCCGCCATCGATCATAAAATCCATCCGGCCAAATGGACCCATGAAAACATCGACCATATGAAAAAACAGCTCAAACGGATGGGCTTCAGTTACGACTGGGACCGCGAAGTTGCGACCTGCGAGCCGGAATACTATCGCTGGGAGCAGCTTTTTTTCATCTGGATGTTTGAAAAGGGCTTGGCCTACAAAAAACGCTCCAGCGTGAATTTCTGTAAAAAGTGCGATACGGTGCTGGCCAACGAGCAGGTGGAAGGCGGCCTGTGCTGGCGCTGCGGTATGGAAGTGACGGAAAAAGTGCTCGATCAGTGGTTTTTCAAAATCACCGCCTACATCGAAGAGCTTCTTGAATATTGTGAAAAACTGCCCGGCTGGCCAGAACGCGTTTTGACCATGCAGAAAAACTGGATTGGAAAAAGCTACGGGTGCCTGGTGGATTTTCCAATGGCTGAAGGAAACGGAACCATCAAGGTTTTCACCACGCGCCAAGACACGCTCTTTGGCGCAACCTTTATGCTGGTGGCCGCGGAGCATCCGCTGGTGATGGAACTTGCCAAGGGTAAGCCCTGCGAAAAAGAAGTGCAGGCTTTTGTGGAAAAAGTCAAAAAGCAGGACAAGTTGATGCGGACGTCCGAATATTACGAAAAAGAAGGTCTTTTCTTGGATTCCTACTGCCTTAATCCACTTACCGGACAGAAGATGCCGGTTTACGCGGCCAATTTTGTTCTGGCCGACTACGGAACCGGCTGCGTGATGGCTGTTCCGACGCACGATCAGCGGGACTTTGAATTTGCCAAAAAGTTCGGGTTACCCTTGATCGTGGTCATTTCCCCTATAGATCGGACACTTGATCCTGCCACAATGGCCGAAGCTTATGTGGATGAAGGTGTTTTGGTGAACTCTGGACCGTTCGATGGCATGGAGAACACGAAAGTGCTTGAATCCATTGCCGATTATCTGACGGCCCAGGGAAAAGGCAAACGGACGATTCAATACCGTCTACGCGACTGGGGCATTTCACGCCAGCGCTACTGGGGTACGCCCATTCCGATGATCAACTGCGAGAAATGCGGCATCGTTCCGGTTCCTGAAAAGGACCTGCCGGTGATTCTTCCGGAAAATGTCGTTTTCAGCCCGGAGGGCGGTTCGCCGCTTGCGGCTCTGCCGGAATTTGTCAACACGACCTGCCCCAATTGCGGGGGTCCCGCTGCACGCGAAACCGACACGATGGATACCTTTGTGGAATCGTCCTGGTATTTCGACCGATACTGCTGCCCGAAATGCGATACCAAACCCGGCCTTGACCGCAAGGCGCTGGACTACTGGATGCCGGTGGACCAGTACATTGGCGGTATCGAGCATGCCATCCTGCATCTACTTTATTCGCGTTTTTACACCAAAGTGTTGCGCGACTTCGGTGTCATCGGCGTAAACGAGCCCTTCACCAATCTTCTCACACAAGGGATGGTCTGTAAAGAAACCATGAAATGTCCCGATCATGGCTACCTGTTTCCGGAACAGGCGGTGAACGGAAAGTGCCACCTCTGTGGCAAAGACGTAATCATCGGCAAAACCGAGAAAATGTCCAAATCCCTTAAAAATGTGATTGATCCGGATTTTCTGATCAAAACTTACGGCGCGGACACAGCACGCATTTTCTGCCTGTTTGCCGCTCCACCCGAAAAAGACCTGGAATGGAGCGAACAGGGCGTGGAAGGATCGTTCCGCTTTCTGGGGCGCCTCTGGCGCATATTTGACGATTATCTGAATGATATCAAGGAAATTGATCCGAAGATGGGCAACGGGGAACTCAAGAGCGAATTAAAAACGCTGAGGCGAAAAACACATCAAACAATCCGGAAAGTGTCTATCGACCTTGAAGACCGTTTTCATTTCAATACCGCCATCAGTGCGGTGATGGAATTGATGAATGTTCTTTACGCCTTCCAGCGTCCGCCGGCAGACGACAAAGCCGCGCTTTCAGTAATCCGCGAAGCTTTGGAGTCGGCGGTTTTGCTTCTGGCCCCGATCGTGCCACACATTACCGAAGAACTCTGGCAGATGCTGGGTCACAAAACCAATATTTGCGACGCGCCCTGGCCTGATTATGATCCGGCCATTGCCAGCGAAGAAGAGATGACCATCGTCATCCAAATCAACGGCAAGTTGCGCAGCCGGATGACCGTGCCCGTAAAGGAGGATCCGGAAAAGATCAAATCCGACGCCATGGCGGATGAAAAAATCGCTATCATGCTGAAAAACCTGCAGATAAAGAAAATTATTTATGTACCGACAAAACTGGTCAATATTGTCGCCGGATCGTAAAAGGATTTAAATGTGAGAAAAGTTTCCTTTTTTGCAGCTTTTCCAACCGGGCTTTGCAGCTTGTGCTTTTTCTTGATATTCGGTTGTGGCTATGGATTTGGGCCGCAAGGTGAACATTTTGACCAGCGCATTCGGTTGATATACGTCGAACCCTTCGGCAACAGAACCGCTCAGGCGGAAGTGGAAAATGACCTGCGAACTGCCTTTATCGATCAGCTGACCCGAAACAGCCGTTTCAAAACGGTCGCCTCTGCTGAAGAAGCAGACGCGTTAATCGGTGGAAATGTGCTCAATCTCACCACAGCCACGCTTTCCTATCGAAACAACATTCTGGCTGCGGAAGAACGAATGAGCGTTATCCTCGAAGTCAATTTCCGGAGAAAGGACGGCACCATTCTATGGTCGTCGCGGCATGTTCCGGGAACAACCGATTATAAACTGCCGGACGGAGCCGATCCGCTTCCCGTAAGAAAACAAGCCTTGTCCAAGCTGGCGCGCGACTCGGCGGAGCATTCCCTGAATCTGATGATGTCCGATTTCTAACCGCCAGGCAAGCATTGCTTTCTCCTCTTCCAAAGAAGCACCCAGGAGAATTTGTAACTTCATGAAAGATTTGATTTGTCCCTTGGGACGCTTCCTGCTGCAAAGTGTAGGGGAAAGACAGAAGGATAGAGCCTGTTCTCCGGAAAAGGTCACAATCATCCGGAAGCCGTCCGCCTTTTTCGCGGAAGTGACCTCTGATTATCTGTTGGCCTCCGATATTTCCGCCAATATCGCTTGCGATCCCCTCTCCCGGCAAAGACTTCTGACCGTGGCCGGCGAAACAAAGGCGGGCCTGCTTTACTCCGACTATTGGATGGCTGCCGGGAACAGCCTGATTCCGCGTCTCTTGACTCCATACCAGCCAGGATCCATTCGGGATGATTTCCATTTCGGGCATTCTTTTCTTCTGTCCACTGCAATAATCAAAAATATTCTTAAAAAATATGGCAGTCTGCCGGATGATGGCTTTGCCGCTTTTTATGACCTACGTCTCAGAATAACAACGGATTCGGCCATCATCCATCTGCCGGAATTTCTTTACACCTCATCCATCAAACAGACGGAAAGCAATCCGGAAGAAAAAACAGAAGCGCATTTCAACTATGTAGCCAGGGAAAATTATCTGCGTCAGAAAAGACTTGAAAAAGTCGCTACGGATTACTTAAAACGGATCGGCGCACATCTGCCGCCGCGCAAGGCAAAAGCAGGAATACCAAACACAACTTTCGCAACGGAAGCCAGTATCATCATACCCGTGCTGAACCGGAAAAAGACCATCGCCGACGCGTTGACCAGCGCTCTTTCTCAAAAAGCAACATTCTCTTATAATATTATTGTGGTAGACAACCATTCGACCGATGGGACAGGGGATATTCTTCGAAAATATGCCGCAAGGCATTCTTGTGTTCATCACCTTATTCCGGCGAGACGAGATTTGGGAATCGGCGGTTGCTGGAATGAGGCCATTTACTCCCCTTTCTGCGGAAGATATGCGGTTCAACTGGATTCCGACGATCTATACAGTACGCCGCAAACTCTGCAAAAAATCGTGGATACCTTGCATAGAGGTCGCTATGCGATGGTGGTGGGCGCCTACACACTCGTCAATGAAGAACTCAAGCCCATCCCGCCTGGTCTCATCGACCATCGCGAATGGACAAATTCAAACGGGCACAACAATCTGCTGCGCGTCAACGGTCTCGGAGCGCCGCGAGCCTTTGATACGGACGTTATTCGCGCAACAGCCTTTCCCAATGTAAGCTACGGCGAAGACTATGCCATTGCGCTCCGGCTATCACGCCATTACAAAATCGGCAGAATATACGAAAGTATCTATCTATGCCGCCGCTGGGCGGACAATACAGACGCGGCGCTTTCTTTTGAAAAGCAAAACCGCAATAACGATTACAAAGACAAGCTGCGAACACTGGAAATTGCGGCTCGACAGAGCATAAACAACACGGAGACCTCTGTAAAAAAGCCAATCCCTGCAAACCAAATCGGCATAAGTCATCAATATCAATGTTATAACGAAAGAACCTCGGAATTAAACCCTAATCCTATTCAAGATTCGACCTTTGTACGAAAAAATGAAGACGGCCGAAAAACGGATGCGGTATCTTTATCATCCGAGCCAATTTTTGCAGAATTTCCCAACGGAGATCATCAGACCCTTCCCTCATTGTGCCGCAATCTTTACAAAACACAGAAAAAAAACTGGCCGGCTTTGTCTTCCGCATGCCGCGATCTCAAGAAAATTCAGGAACGAGAACTTTTCTGCGACGGTTATCAGGTCGTCTTACAGTTTAATCCCGGACGGGCATTAAACAGCGGCGCGGCCGTGGATCAAGCATCCATTCAAAAACGCCCCTGTTTTCTGTGTATGAAAAACCGCCCTTTCCAACAGTCGGGTATCCTTTATCGCAAAAATTATCTCATCTTATGCAATCCCGCGCCGATTTTCCCCCATCATTTCACTATTGCCGCACAGACGCACTGTCCCCAGGAAATTCCTTCTTCTCTGGACAGCCTTTTACAAATTGCGTTCGATGCGGCGCCGGATTACGCAGTCTTTTACAATGGGCCTGCCTGCGGCGCTTCTGCGCCCGATCATTTGCATTTTCAATTGGTTCCGTATCATGCGCTTCCGTTTCTTCGGTTTTCGCAAGACAGACATTCTTATCAGAAGATCTCCTCCTCAGTTTGCCGTCTATCGGACAATTCCGGCCGATCCATGATCTTGATGCGATCAAACAAAGTAGATATGTTAAAAGATCAATTTCTACGTTTTTTAACCAGCGCCGGAAAAGTTCTTCATACGTCGGCAGAACCCCCGGTAAACATTATATGCTTTTACAGAAAAAATAACTGGCAATTGATGATCTTTCTGCGCCGAAAACATCGTCCGGATGACTATTTTGCTCCGGGAGACAAAAGAATATTCGTTTCTCCCGGCGCTATTGATATGGCCGGTGTTGTAATTACCCCCCTTGCCATGAATTATGAAAATCTGGATTCTGCCGCGATTGGAAATATCTACCGGGAAGTATCCCTGAAGGATGAAACATTTCATAAGATTATCAAGATGTTGAGATAGGCGTAAAAGGTCGGTTCGGACGCGGATGTAAACATAAATTTAAAAACGGAGTTCCCAGACATGTCATCATCCATTATCATCGATAGTCAAATGTGTTTTGCCGAAGCGATAGAAGGCACAACTGCTCCGTTGGAAGTGATTGATTCTCTTTCCCTTCTTGACGTGTTATATTATTCCTTTGACGGTTTGCTTCATCAGGGCCAGATCATTGTTCATGCCGGATTGGAAGAGGATGTCTGGAAAATCTTTTTGCTGATGGAAAAACTGAAATTTCCTGTACACAAAGCCATTCCCATTGCCGCCTACCGCTGGAGTGATGAAAACTCCATGACCGACAACAATTCATCCGGATTCAACTTCCGTGTCATCGAAGGAACCAATAAACTTTCCTTACACTCTTTCGGATGCGCCATCGACATCAACCCTGTTCAAAATCCCGTGATTTATCCAAACGGTCTTATCGCCCCTCCAGGCGCAAAATATCGGCCAAAAAACAAAGGCACATTTGCTGCCGGCCACCCTGTCGTTCAGGAATTTATAAGTCTCGGCTGGCACTGGGGCGGCAATTTCGACCAGCCTAAAGACTATCATCATTTTGAAAAAACATTAGAAATGCAAAAGCGCTAAAAAACAGACTTTACGAAAATCAGAAGATAGCCATCGCACGCCCTTGATGCCAAGATGCCGGTATTCCAGTTAAAATTAAAGGGTACCCTGATGTCGATCTGAGGAACATTGAAACAGCATAATCAAACGTGTTTGCAATTATTGTTCATGAAATAGCCGGATTTTTCAAATGCAAGTTGACACAAAAGCCATTTTAACGTTATTGTAGAAATGGATTTTGAGGAAGTGCCAAGGTCACTGGTGGGCCTCCCGGACTTCAAATCCGGTGTGGGGCGCTAGAACCGTCCCAGGTGGGTTCGATTCCCATGCACTTCCGCCAATTATTTCAAGCACTTATCTAGAACGACCGTTCCGCTATCCCACGCCGGATTTCTTGTGACAGGGTTTTTGTGATAAAATTGTGATAAATTTTGTTTTGTTAAGCGCCTGTTGCTCTCGCAAAGCTGCATCGACTTTTATTGCCGCGGAACGGAGATCCTCTTCGCTAACAATGTTGTAGCGGTCAAATACGCTTCTTGTCTTATGACCGCTAATCTTCATAGCCACAATATCGGGAATTCCTGCCCTGGTCATGTTTCGGACAGCTGTCCTTCGGTTGTCATGAAGAATTCGCCCAATCAAACCGGTTTTTTTACAGGCGGTGTGCCAAGCTGCCTGGTAATTCCGAATCTTCTGACCATCTCTGAAAAAGACGTATGGACAATCCGGGTATTTGTTTTCCCTAAGCTTCCATTGAGATAGAATAGTTTCATAAAGTTCCCCAGCAAGAAATATCTCCCTACATTCGCCATTTTTGGTCATATCTGCTGTCAGCGTGATCTTCTTTTCGAACATATTAGTGTGGTGCCATTGCAGATTAAGGATTTCCGATTTTCTCATCCCGGTAAAGTAGGCAATCGTTAAAACCGGTTTCATATGTTCAGG